>Ga0154020_10000544_pt1 | contig 46186 bp, 39 predicted proteins | sample Klosneuvirus_201_FD_109709 | JGI IMG/M metagenome (GOLD analysis project Ga0154020, IMG submission 109709) | Active sludge microbial communities from wastewater, Klosterneuburg, Austria - Klosneuvirus_20160825_MG | ecosystem: Engineered > WWTP > Aerobic digester > Activated sludge | place... | reverse complement strand
TTTATAAAAATCATCATAAATTAATATATTTGTTTACATTTGTTATTACATAACCTTTTCCAATGTATTGTAAAATTTTATAAAATCCTTTATAATATCTAAACAGTTGATTAATTTGGGTAGAACCGTTGCTATCATCCACTTCATCCACTTCAAAAGCATTTCCATCGCCAATATCCATCTGTATCATTCTCTTGTCTTTCAAAAAGGAATATTTATTGATAGCATCTCTCCATTTAATAATTGTGGTTAATAGACCATATTGATTCAACTGTCTATCAAATGCAATCATATGAAGAACTACTTTCATTTCATTTAATTTTACTTCTAATTTAAATTGTTCATCTGTTAACATTGATCCTTCAATATCACGATAAATTTCTTTTTTATAATATGGTTGTAAATAATTATATATTTGTTGCATTTTATTATCTTTTATATTTGTTGGTTGTAAGATAAATTTATTAATTATTGGTCCTAGAGTATCGATTTCTGGTTTAAACCATGGACTGTAAATTTTATCAAAATATGTATCAAATGGATTTAGAATATTAATTTCTTTATTGTCAAGAAAATACTGAATATTATTAAATGGATAATTCCAGTTGATACCATTAAAATATATCTTAGAAATATCAAAGAAATAGTGTTCATTTAATTCAGTAGTTAAATTATTATTGATTAATGACATATCTATTTTCTTATCATGATAGTTAAAAGTATACAAATATTTGGGTTGATTTTCATGGTCTAATTCTAAATCTGTATTGTCTAATGGTGTTTTATCTACATTGATTTCACTTTGATCGATTGTAAAGACTTTAAAAAATTCTTTGTAATAATATATCGTGTCTTTATCCTTTTCAACAAATACAAATAAATCCATATCACTAAAACTGCATTCCGGATCAATACAATGTAAAGCACAAGAACCGGTTAATCTTCCATTATTTTCTTGGAGATATTGGCAAAATTTGTCAAAATCAATTTCATAATCTTGACAAATATCTTTAAGGTGTAATGTAGCTCTTTCCAGATAGATAATATTGGAAATTTCTATTGGCACAAGAGTGTCCATTTAATTGACTTTTTGTATGATTATTAATATTTAATTATATAAATCAATTTTTCTTATTGTGGTGTAGCACTATATGATACTATTTTCATATTTTTCCATTGTGAAAATAATGTTTCGAAATTAATCGGTATTATTATTTTTTGTATTTTATAAAGCTTATTAAAACCATACGTTTCAGTTAAATCGTTTGGTAATTTTGTATAATCCAATTTATTTTTAATAATAACTTTTGCACATAAATCCTTTAATGATTTAGGTTGATTCATTCTGTCTATTTGTCTTTTCATATATTCGCATAATAAATTAGTATATGGAACACTTTCTTGACGATTACTACAACCAACTTTTACAGTGTGTAATATAAAATCTTTTGGATATGGAAGATCATATAATGCTTGACGATTTTCTTTATAAGATAAATCATACGCATTCTCTCTTTCATAAGAATCCTCTGGATATTTCCAATAACCACCATAACAATCGCCATGTTTATCCATTTTTGCCCAGTCTGAACACGCCACACGACCAAATTCTTCATTGAAATCTTCACATGTCATTTCTTTATTATTATTCCATATTTCCTTCCATTCTAAGAAAACATCATACGGTACACTAAATTCATTAGTTGGTATCTTATAACCATTTATTTCTTCTACATCGAACTTAATTAATTGATTGTATTCGCATCTAGTTAATATTTCAATTCTTTCATTGATTTGCTTAATATCTGGATCCGGCATTAATGAATGATAATATTGAATTTGTTGAATATTTTTACGATATAAATATTTCATTTCACTTATATCATCTTTTAACTTTGATAATATATTTACATCAGTTATCTCTGAATAATGATCCCATTTGTCTAAAATTTCTTTACCATTTGGTTGTGTTAAGATGAAATCATCTATTGTTTGTGTAGATTCTATTTTATTAAACCAAAATTTTAATGGTGTATATTCTTCTTTCTTAGGTGTAATACTTGATGTTCCATCTTCATTTGTTGTAACGTCACATTTATCAATATCAATCTCTTTCATCATAGATGGATATAAGAGACTATAATCAAAATCGTCATTTTGTGAATTGTCTATTTTATCGCTCATTGATAATTTATGATTGTATATTGATGTACAATAATTATAAATACTATACATCTCCGTATTCAATTTTATTTATAACTAAAGATATCAATATGATCTTCCCACCATGGTAACCATTTTTCTCTATCAGTTGTATCCATTGGCTCGACATAAATAACATAATCCCAGTCAGTTCGCGTATGATCTTTGCGACAAAATGGACAAATGATGGAATCACTTTCGATAATATGGTGCATTAAACAATCTCTACATATAAGACGTTCACAACATTTCAAAATGACAGAAGAACGATCATCTTCATTAATCTCATTATCATTAATAAATATATTGTCTTCAAAATTAAAACAACAAATATCACATAACTCATTTTCTTTATTATTTATACTGTTAATCATATCTATTTTTTTTAATATTTCAAAACCAGGAAATCCATTATGTTCGACGTGATCCAACTCACATAAAACACTATAATCATTATGAGTCTTCATAAAATGTTCCCCAACAAAAAATTGGTTGTTGTATTTTTTATGACATGTTGGGCATTCATATTCTCCGTTTGGATCTTCTGGTATATTATCTTCATCTTTATTACTAATTTCACCTTGACATACATTAGCATGATCATAATATTCAATATCATTTTCAAAAACTAAATTACATGATCTGCAAAAACAAGCTGTATTATCTGTACTGTGACTCATAACATGATCTTGAAATTGTTTTTCATCCCTAAACATTAGTTTACATTTTGAACAATAATAAACAACATTTTGTTGAACTTTTGGAATAAATGAATATGTTGAATCAGTTGTTTCTTCATCCGGTTGATATATTTCATACTGTGACATATCATGATATATATTTATAGTAAAATCATTAATATCATTTTCATTATCATTATTATTATCATTATTTTTTTTTCCTTTACCGTTTTTTGATTTTTCAATTCTTCTATTTTCCTCCAATTTGGATACTTCTGTATTAGTTGAAAGCAGTTCATAATACTGTATAATTTCAGTTAAACGCTTATTATTCATCAGTAATCTTATATATTAAATGGATAAATTAAAAATAAATACTTTCAGTACATTCCATATATTCTGTAGATAGACTCAACTTTAATAATTCAGCTTCTATTTTAAAAACAACTAAACCTGATCGGAAAATAGGTTTGTTTTTGAATTGTTGTTTAATACGATTACACATAATTATAAATTCTGTAAGAACATAGAACATAAATTCTTTTTTATCATCAATATATAACTTGTTAAATGTATCAGTAAATAAAACACTGCATTTATTTATATTATAAATATTACCTAAATGTTGTATTTGTTCACTTATTCTTATTTTATCTAAGTGTTGTTTTACTAAATGTATTATATCTTGGACTTTATAAAGTTCAAAATAAGGCGTAATTGTATTGATCCTTTGTTGATCTTCCGTATCCATATTTGCTATATAAAATTTGAGATATGGTGTCAGTGTATCAAACCATCTCTTATCTACGGAATCCATAGTATATTCAATTGGTGTTATTTGAAGATTGTTAATGTTAGTTTTTCAATTTTATTGTTGTTGATTATTTTTAACTATTGCATCCCATTCATCCTCCCATATGGATTCGTAAATATAACCTTGATTCATGATATAGACTTGTTTTTCTAATGTGCTTATGTAGAGATCACCATACGTTCTTTTTATTAGTGGATTGATGTCAAAATGTTTGTATATATGAGGATTCCCGTGATAGAAGCTCCCTGAAAATTCATAGCATGTATTTGTTTCTTTACAATATCCATCAACCTTATATTTTCCGACTCTATATTCACCGTCATTCATAGCATGTTGAATATATATATTATCACGTTTCGCTATATATTCTAACCATGCTATTTGTTTTTTTGAGAAGCCTTTATGTATACATTTTGAACATTCAGATCCATCAAGATGATGATGTGGATATTGTTTAAAATGTCCGTGCTTAGCACATATTATGATAATCTTCGTCATAGTGTTTTTATATATAACTTGTGAATAATCATATTTTGTTCCATGTTTTTTAGTTGCTTCTTCTATAAATTGTTCTGTCGTTTTTTGCATATATCCACATTTACTACAACCGAAACCCTTTAAATGGCTATCTGGCACTTGTTCAAAAATTCCATGGATTTTACATATTATACTAATCTTTATACGTGCTGTAATATAATTTACAATTGAATAGTCATATTTGTTTTCATGTATTTCACTTGCATTTAAAATAAATTGTTCTAATGTTGTTTTTCTGGATTCTGTAAAACATTTATGGCATCCACTACCTCTTAAATGACATGCAGGTATTTGACTGAATTTCCCATGAATACTACATATTATTATAATAGAAGTTTTCATTGTTGTATAGTTAACTAGGGAGTAATCGTATAAATCTCCGTGCATCTGATAAGCTTTTTCTAAAAGCTCATCTAATGTATATCTATTGTCATCAAAACTACATTGTGGACAACCATGATCATCTAAATGTTGATCTGGCCTTTGTTCAAATATTCCATGTTGATAACATATTATTTTTACTTTATGTCTCATATCTATATAATTTACCAACGAATAATCATATAAATCTCCATGCAACTCCTTAAATCTCACAATTATCTCATTTGCATCATTTCTTAATTTTATCCTGACTGTTTCTATCGCACAATCTTGACATTCGCTACCATCAAGATGAATATCTGGCCGTTGTTCAAATTTTCCATGTATTGGACAAATGATAATCACCTTTGTTTTTGCATTTTTATATTCTACTAACGAATAATCATATTTATTATTATGTCGAATATTTGCATTAGTAATAAATTCAGTATCTGTTTTTCTTTTGCTTTCAGTCAAACATAGAAAACATCCACTTTTTGCTAAATGTAATTGTGGTCTTTTATTAAATTTACCATGTTTTTTGCAAATAATAATAATATTCGTATCACAGTTTTTATAATCAACTAAACTGTAATCATATTCATCACCATGTATTATTTTTGCTTTTTTAATAAAATCTTGAGTTTTTATATTATCACTCATTAATAATACAATATCAATTATTGTTTATGTATATTTTTATAAACAAAGTTAAAAGTAACACATCTCATATGTTCGTGCAAAAGGACTTGTATCCCTGATGTTATCTAACGACGTCATTAGCATTACTAGTCTATCAAATCCGATTCCACTTCCGCCATGGGGAACCGTACCATATTTTCTTAAATCTGAATAAAATTCAAGAGATTTGGGATTAATACCCTTAATTTCCATCTTTTCAATTAGTTTATTGTAATCAGTTTCTCTTTGACTTCCACCGACTACTTCTCCCGCTCCGTTTGGCATTAAAAGGTCAAATCCAGAAACTCTCTTAATTGGTTCATTTTCGTTAACTATGGGCATGTAAAAGGCTTTACATTCAAAAGGAAAGAAACAAACGAACACCGGCATTCCTCCAAACATAACATCAGTAATATATTTTTCATGTTCTTTGCCAATATCATCGTCAAATTTGGGTGATTTTTCAAATTTAACTTTTCCATCAGCTTCATCTTGCAACATTTGTTTAATACATTTTTCATGAGTCGTAACAATAAATGGCACTGAAGCATATTTTTCAAGTCGTTGAATAAGAGTAGGATCAAATTTGTTTTGGAGGAAAACAAGTTCTGATCGGCATTTTTCTAATACTTTCTTAATACAATATTTAATTGCTCCTTCATTAACTTTCATGTTATCTTCAAGAGTACAGAAGCAAAACTCAAGTTCAAGCATCCAGAATTCCGCTGCATGGACGCGGGTCGTCGATGGCTCGGCCCTGAAGGCCGTTGTCATAGTCCATACTTTCTGGAGCGCCAATGCCAGTGTTTCCAGATGAAGCTGTCCGCTCACTGTCAAATAAGTCCGTTTCCGGAAAAAGTCGGCATGAAAATCGATAGCATTCTTATCATCTGCCTTCACTGGCAATCCGCTAACTTTGCCATCGCCTAGAACAGTTGTCACAGTGAAAGGGTTAGCACCTGATTCGCATTCATTGTCAGTAATAAGAGGAACCTGAACCTCATGGAATCCAAGTTGATCAAAATATTCGGCAAAAGCCAATTTCATAACCGATTTAATTCGATTGACGGATGCAAATGTATCAGTTCTTACACGAAGATGAGGAACAGTACGAAGGAAATCAAGTCCAAGTTCCGTTTTAGCAATGGGATAAGTTTCCGGATCCTTGACATCACCAAGAATTTCATACGAATGAGCTTGTAGTTCAACTGGTTGTTCGGCCTTTGGACTTGGTACAATCGGACCGATGACTTTCAGAGAAACACCAGTTGTAGCCTTTTCGAAAATCTGATCGAAATAAGTCTTGTGGTTTTCAGCTAATAGACTTTTATCAAACAGAATTTGTAGTTGTTCAACACATGTCCCGTCATTGAGTTTGCAGAATCCAAGTGAATTTTTTTTACCAGCACGGAAAGTTTTAATCCATCCACAAATCGTCACAATTTTTCCAACATAATCAGTTGGTTTAGCAATAATCTGCTTAATGTCGGTATGTTGTTGTTTATACGACATTTGAATAATCATATTAAATACTAATAGTATCAAACAGTTATTATTTCAATTTTTTATAATGTGTTTATTTGATTTTTTTTTATTAATATTATAAATTATAATGTATTCTCAATGCGGTGAAGATAAATTCTTAAATGATAACTATTTTCACAATAAAATAAATGGAAAATATATTGAATTAGGTGCTTTAGATGGTGTATTATATTCAAATACAAAATTTTATGAGGATACGCTTAAATGGTCTGGTATACTTATAGAGCCTCATCCTTTTGCGTTTAATTTTTTAAAAATGAATAGACCAAATAATTATTTATTTTATGAGTTGGTTAGTTGTGAAACTGACGTATTAAAATTTAGGTTCTTTCATGATAGACATGCAGCTATTTCGGGTATTGAAAAAACATTACCACAACAACATTATGATATATATTTTAATAATATATATAACAAAGATACGCCACAATATTCTATAACTATGAAACCAAGAACTTTAAAAGATATAATTAAAAGTACAAATATTACTCATTTTGATTTATTGTCATTAGATGTGGAAGGTCATGAATATGAAGTATTGAAATCATGGGATTTTTCTGTTCCAATTGATGTTATTTTGATTGAAACACTTGAAACAACACCTGATAAAAATGAATTGTGCAGAAAAATATTAATTGAAAATGGTTATAAATTTGATGTTATATTTAAACAAAATGAAGTTTTTATTCTAAATACATTTCAAAAATAAATTATTCATCTTTTTTCTCACTTATTATAATAATATCAATATTATTATAATCTTTTTAAAATATTATTATGACGTATCTACTTTTATTAATTTCGTCACAACTTTGGCTTTATGTTTAAATTATTATTTTTGTTTGACTGTTTTTCAAGGTACCAGCACATGCCAATCTATCAACCATCTCATTTCCTCTGGCCTCAAAAGTACTTTCACCAGTATGTGATCTAACATGTTCGAATTTTATTTTATTTTTATAATCATTTAAAATAGAATAAATTGGTCGTATAATATCAAGATTCAGTACTGGTTTATTACCGGTGGTTTTCCAGTTATTAATTTCCCATTTCTTGATCCATTCTGTTAAACTTTTAATAGAATATAAAGAATCGGTATAAATTGTTAGTTTTTTGAAAGTAGCGTTTTTTGTAATTAATTTTAAAGCCTCATAAATTGCATATAACTCGGCTCTTTGATTTGTAATTGGTTCTTGTGTGAATTTTTCTGAAATATTATCAAATTCATTATTTGGAAAATATACACCTATTCCGGCCTGAGCACTTTTTTTACCATTGCCTGTACATGATCCATCCGTAAAAATACGAATATTATTAAAATTTTTGACTTCCATTTATAATGTCTATATATATACAACAGATTATATCTTTATATTAGTTCCTTAAGTGTATATTCAACTATTTTATTCATCATATTTGTATTTCCGCAAAAATTATCATAATTGGCCATTTCCACGTATTTATGTTGATCATCGTCTTTAAAATGAAATGTAATTGTAAAATGACCTTGAATATTTTTAAGTTCATCTGGCATTGTTTGATTATTTGGACAAAAATTAAAAAATACTGATCCATAAGGTTTATCTTCGTATGTGATATTTCCTTGAACCATTGGAATTGTTTGTGCTGCATAAAGTTCTTTTATTTTATCAAAATCGTATAATTTCGAAACTAAGAACAATTTATAATTATTTAATAGATCTAATTCTTTAATTAGAATATCATGCATTTCTATCATCACTCCAACTTTTATAATATTAATATTTGATGAATCTTTTGTTGCCTGGATTTGATAAATTTCAATACATTGTTCATATAATTCTTTTAATTGATCATCTGTTAGATCATCATAAATTCCATCAGAATGTTGGCTATTAAGTGATTTAATATTAATGTAACTCATATACTCATGTAATTGTTTTTATTCTTATAAATAAAACGAATGATGATATATTTGTGGATAAGTTTGCGGAGTATAGGGAACACAACATGAATCATTTTCTGTTTCTTTTCGTGGATCTATGACTTCTAATTGTTCGATGTGTTTATTACGTCTGGGTTCTTTTATAATACAATATTTTTTTGCATTTTCTATAATCATTTTAAATAATTTACTGACATTAATATCTTTTTTTGCTGACACATAATAATAATGTTCGATGTCATGATTTTGCTTGAATAGTTTAATTTCTTCATCTGAAATTACTATTGGTAAATCACAACATAGTCCGACTAATATTTCTAATACATTAACATGTTCAGGTATCATTTGTCTAAATGAATGAATATACTTAGATACTCTTATAAAAGAATCTTTATCTGCCAATGAAAAACAATATAAAACACAATTAGTATTTCGATAAAATGCTCTTGTTACAGATTCAAACCGTTCTTGACCGGCTGTATCCCATATTTGTATTTTATAATCTTCATCAGCATATGTAATTATCTTTTCGCCGAAGTCAACTCCAACTGTTTGTTGATAGTCTGAAATATATTTATTATACAAATATCTCACAAATAGAGCAGATTTGCCAACACTTGATGCGCCAATTAATATACATTTCATAATATACATCGCTTATATATTAAGAAGTGAATTAAAAAATCGGGTTTTATTACCTAAAAAAATTGATTTTATAATCCAATGAATAACCTGGTCTTATTAATATCATAATATCTTATGCGGACAATGAAAACACTTGTACTTTTGGCGCTAATTCTATGTGGGTTAGCTATTGCCGATCATACTATACCAACTCAAGAATCAGATATCAAACTAGTTGAACTAACAGAAAATAATTTTGTTGCAATTCGTGGTCAAATTGATGAATCTACTGCATCTCGTTTTATTTCGGATGTCATGAAACTTAAGAGTAATAGGATATATGTCTATCTTACGACTCCAGGTGGTTCGGTCATCAGCGGTATGACTATTGTCCAAACCATTAATACTCTACAAGCTTCTGGAAAAGAATTTGTTTGCATTGCCGATCGCGCTGCATCAATGGGTTTTGTCATTTTTCAATCATGTGCGCAACGTTATGTTATGGAACATTCCATTATCATGCAACATCAAGTTAGTCTTGGAATCGAAGGACAATATGAACAAGTTAAAAGTTATCTTAAATTAATTGAGTCGCTTGATAAAAAAATGACTCTACGTCAAGCTAAAAAATTAGGTTTGACTCCAGAGGAATTCCACACACGTGTACAACACGATTGGTGGTTACACGGTGAAGACATTTTGGATCATGGTGCGGCAGATGAAGTTGTAAATGTTATTTGTGATTTCGACACTACTAAAACGTATGATATTAAGAAATATACCTTTTTTGGAGAAATTGATCTTCAATTTTCACTTTGTCCACTCATTCACAATCCTACGAATATTAAATTTAAGAATATGAATGGAGAAGGATTGATTGATAATGTTAAACAAAAGGAAATTATAAACGATCTGGTCGACGAATACACCAAATTTGACTTTTCTGTTAAATATTTTTAATTATTCTTACACATTTATCAATTTACGTGGAGAATAATTACATATAAAAATTTCTTTATTAGACTTATTATGTATTATATTGAAAACAAGTTTATAGATACAACTTATTTATACGAAAATATAGAAGCCATGATATATGGACTAAATACGATTTTATCTACTTTATATGATGAAAATAAATCATTAATTAGTATTGAAAAGACAGACAAAATGATCATTTACAAGGTTAATGAACATATTATTGTAAGTAATTTAATACCATATGATTTAAAATATTTACCATATCTGGTATTACATAAAAATATTTTATCACAATATCCTGTAAAAGATACGATACCTGATTTTTTTTTATTAAATGTTTTTACGTCTAAAAAATGTATTATTAATCCATATAATGTCTTAATAAATATCTTTAATATAAATGAAGAATTAATATATCAAACCTTCATATTATTTTTAAATAAAACAATTTTTAATAATCATAAAACTAATCCATTAAATTTAACTGATATATTTAAAAATTTTTTTATTGACAATAACAATATTGATCATAAGAAATATAATCGCTTATTTACTTATTATTTATCTGCTAAAGAAATTTACCCATTTATGATCAAATACGATTCGTATATATCTATTTTTGATGCATAAAATTACGATTGTTGTTTTAATGTGTTATTGATTAGATTATCTAATTTTTGATCATCAATAATATGAATATGTTGTTCGGTATTAGATGTTTTCTTATTTTCTAATAATAATGGTTTTTGTTGATCATTTTTATCAGACAATTCTTCTATTTTAACATGTGATATATTAGATCGTGATGTATTAATATGTGATGTATTAGATTGTACCCGTCTATTATTATTTATATTTATAGGCCGGGTTAAATCAATAATATGAATTGCCATACCTCCTGGCATTTGATTAAATTGATGTAATTGAATATTCGGCATTGATATATTTGGCAATGGAAACTGATGCATCATATTAAACATAGCTTGAATATCGTTCATAAAAGAAAATACTTCTGCAAATATCTTCATAGGATCTTGATAAACAAACTTAAATTCTTTAAAATTACCCGGATTTTGATAATGCAATGTTTGATCATATTCTGTTCTTTTATTTGAATCTGATAAAACTTGATACGCTTCACTAATTTCTTTGAACATATTTACAGCAGTTGGATCTTTATTTTTATCTGGATGATATTGGATTGCTAACTGTTTATAAGCTTTTTTAATTTCATCTAACGTTGCATTATCATTTATACCTAAAATTTTATAATAATTTTTCATTAATATTAATAACAGATAAATTATTTCAAATCGAATAAACTTATTGAGGTAAAATTGAACTAGCCAAGTCCTTGGTTAATCTGAAGGTTGGGTTAACAATAATCCTTAAATTACGTAAATAGGTAACCGCATCATCAAATGAGTAAGGTTTACCGTCTTCATGTTTTTTGGTTCGCATTAAATAATACAAAACAATTGAAGCAGAACGGCTTGCTCCCATGAAACAATGAATTAAGATATTACCACCAGTATGTTGTTGATGATATTGAATATCATTAAATGATTCTTCTAAATATTTTTTAATACTGTGTTTATTGTTGTCATATAATCGACATCTCTTATAGACAAATTCATTCGGATAATAGTTGCTAATTTCACTTGTAGCATTAATAATAACTTTAATATTATATTTTTTTAAAGTATCATATGTTGCCGCATTAAAAGCACTACCTAAATATATATTGTCAATAACATGTGTTGGTTCACTAAAAAATGTCGTATATTCATTATATTTTCCCGACGCTGGATAGATTCGTTTATTATTATTTTCGTCTTGATATAATTCTATCTTTAATACACCTTCATAATCTTGAATGGCGTCATCGTTTGAATCAGTTGAATCTTCTTCGTTATTATAACCAAGATAATATGTTCCATAATCATATGTTTTGTCATATAGGACTCTTATACCAGAGGTTACGTAATTCATGTATCGTTTCATAATATATTATGTATATATTATTTATTTTTTTAAGTATACATATCAAATTTTCTAAGTATTTTTTATAAAAAAATATTATGTAGCTTACTTATTCCTAAGAGTTACACCAAGCACCTTGCTCATAACATTCATTTCCTTTGAATTGGGTAGACATGTGCCTTGTTCATATGATCGAATAATTGATTCTTGAAGATTGCACGCGACAGCTAGTTGTTTTTGAGACATGCCTTTTTGGTTGCGTGCTTGTTGGATTTGTGTTTGAAGCTCGCGCGAAATAGTCGGAAGTGTATAATTACCATCATCTGCTTTTTGTTCAACATGTAACGCATTCACAGAAGCATTTGATTTATTTGGCTTATGAACAACATTGACTTTGGGCGTCGTGGTAAAATGGTGTGGTTGTTCGGGTAATGTTTGGATTGGAGTGGATTTAACTGGTTTTTGTTTCTTGTAAGAAACAGTAGTCCACTCTGATGCCATTATAAATTAGTTCAAATAAATAATATAGACCTAATATATAGATTAAATATCAATTTTTTTATGATTTATAAATATTCGCAATTGGTTAAAAGGGTTGGTTATAAAGAATCAAAAAAATTATATAAAATAAGAATGAAAGATATTCATCTTGGACAATTTAAATTATTGATTTCAGAAATATTATTTTTAACAAAATACGCTAAAGATGGAAATAAAGTCGTATATGTTGGAGCGGCCGAAGGATATCATAATTATCAGTTAGCTATGTTATTCCCAAATTTAACATTTGAGTTATGGGATCCTGCAAAATTTGATATTAAAGAACATAAAAATATCAAAAAGTTTAATAAATTTTTTATGGAGAGTGATGCTAAAAAGTACCAGAGCGAAGGCAATAATATTTTGTTTATGAGTGATATTAGAAATTTAAAGATGGGTGAATTCAGAAAGGTGAAAGATGAAAAAAAAAGAATTGATGAAATGGATCAATTAATTTTAGAAGATATGGAAAGACAAAAAGTATGGGTACAAACAATACAACCTATTGCCGCATATCTTAAATTTAGAGTTCCATATGAAACAACTGGATTTAATTATTTAAACGGAACACTTTATCTACAACCGTATTCTCCTGCCTCAACTGAGACAAGATTACTGACAACTAACTATTCAGAAATGAAATTCTATGATAATAAAGAATTTGATGAAAAATTGGCTTATTTTAATTGTTGTATGAGGGTTTCAGAAGACAATCGTTGGAAAGAAATGATGAATAAGTATCATATACTTAATATTTGGGACAATTATTATACTTTATATATATTAGATTACTATTTACGAACCGTTAAAAATATTCATGATGATGAAGCTGTCATTAAATTATTTAATGAACTTATAGATTTTTTGAAAGAAAAATATGGAAAAAAATATAATATTATCTATACCTAAATATATATTATGTTTGATAATATAAATAATAACGGTCTCCTTCCTAAAATCTGGGGGCCTCACATGTGGATAGCATTGCATTCCATTTCGTTTAATTATCCAATACATCCAACTAAAGAAGATAAAGAAGCATATAAAACTTTTTTTCAATCATTAGGACATGTGTTACCGTGTTCATATTGTGCTAATTCATACTCACAATTTATCTCTCATGGTCTAACACAATTAACTGATGATGTATTGGAAAGTCGTGACTCATTAACAAAATGGTTATATTATGTTCATGAAACTGTAAATAAAAAATTAGGCGTAGATTATGGAGTAACTTATGATAATGTCGTAGAGAGATACGAATCATATCGTGCAGCGTGTGACCATCAACAAGACAATAAATTAATAAAAATGTGTGATACGACAGTTGATATAAAAACATTATCATTTAACGTAGCAAATATAAAAGATTGTCCAGTTATTCCATTTAAAATCGCTAATAAATTTATTAAATATGCCAAAATGCGAGGTATCGATGAAACAGAATTTTATATCATTAACAATCCAGAATCTATTAGTAATAATGCTATTTGGAAAAGAAGAAATCAAGAATGTGATGAAATAATAAATAAAATGAGATTAAGAGGAATTAATTCAATTGAAACATCAGATGGTAATTATAAAGGACTTCCTTCTATTGACGAATTAAGATTAATTATGAGAATGTCATCTAATTTAACAAAAAATAAATTGATAACATTAATTAATAAATTACCAGACTGTCAATGTAATTTTGAGAAAATCTATAAACTAACAAAAGATTAATTATTTATTTTTACGTGTAATTAACTTTTGCCACGAATCAGTTTTATGTAAATCATCAACACTTGTTTCATAAGGCGTTGAACAGACCGGACAAAGGCAAAATTTACCCTTTGATTGTACCCATTTATCTATACAATGCTTATGGAAACTATGACCACATTTACTTTGCGAAATCAGACATTCAAAGTTTATTTTTGTAGTAGTATCTGAAAGACATGAGACACAACCTGTTTCATAATGTTCACGACAAATTGGGCATTCCGTACTAGTTGTTTTGAATCTCCAAAATGCATATGGGTTCCAACTAACAAGTTCAATACCGATTTTTGGTTCTAGTGTAGCCATGTAACTTGATATAATCAATAATGTTATGCATTGATTATATTATTTTAATAAATCAATTTTTTATAAGGTTTTTGTGTTAATCGTCGTCGCTATCATCCACCATATTTTGACCCCACCCGCCGTCACGATTGTCCAAATCATTCCCAAATTCATTAAATGCATGATCACGATCACCTGCAATATTATCACTACTTAAACAATTATGTTTATAAGGATTTTTAGTATCTAATTTTTGTAAACATCTCCAACACCAATGAGTATTACATTTACAAATCATATGATCACACCCGTCTAGTTTCTCACCGCGGATTTTACAACCGGGACAAGGTCGCGTGGTACCAAGTAAAATCTTGTAATCTTCTTCACTTATATCGACTGGTTTTGGTCCCTGGCAAACATTTAAATCATGATAAGGAGACATCTGACACATTTCACAATAAGTTGTATTACAATCAGGATCAGGGCATACTATTTTATGTAAATGGACATAATGATCATTTTTGCACGATTCGCAATAAATTTTGTCTTCCGCGTCAGCTATTAAAGCGGAAAAAAATGGTTTAGTTGCATGTAGACAAGTCGGTTTCTTACAATATTTGAGTTTATCGGGATATTGATTTGATATAACCTGTATGTATAATTCTGTAATTTTTTCTTTTGAATATTCCTTCTTAGTTTCTAATGGGAAGAAGCTAAGAATTTTTTTTAATGGAATCATAGAACCACATTTTCCACGATCTTCCAGCGGACAATGATCTGTTTTAATCATTTGACACTTTAATTGTAGTTGTGATTTTATAAATTTATAATTTTGTTCTGATGGAATAGTTGAAACTTTCCACTGCATTGGATCATTAAAAGCAGAACTGATCATTGCCTTCAAATTATCTAATGTCAAAATACAACAGGGATAATTATGAAGTCCGCGACGATGACTGCAAACACTTAATGTTCTGGTTTCAGGCACAGTTTCTTTTTCAATTGAATCAAATCCACTATCAAGTTTTTCTTCGACATGGCCATGAGATTTCCTTGATTTCGTATTAATTGTTGGAATCTGATTAGCCCACTGATGCCGTCTATATTTTGAGATATATTTATTCCATTTTGTAATAGTTACATCGATATCCAACGCAATTTTGTTCCGTGTTTTCCGCAAGGTTGTGTTTTTATAATCGTTATATTTCCCTTTCAAAAAGTTTAATCGGGGTTTAGCATTATGTTTAAATGATTCGTCTGGAACGGCTGACAACAGTAGATTAATGGTCTCAATAATTTCTGGGATGTTTTCATATTTCTGTCCGGTCGACAATCTTGCTGTTTCCATCTTACAGAATTGATATTATTTAATGATAGTTGAGCACATATATTTTATTATTCAATTTTTTTTTTCATTGATTTTTGATAAATAAAAATGTAAATAAATAAACAAATACACTGATTTATATACAATGAAATCTTTTTTGATTAAAATTAATTGATTTGCTTGTTATATCTTAATCAACCAAAATTATACATATTATTTATTTTAATCATTAACCCTAAATATAATGGATTAATATTAAAACATAATATACATAATCACAGCAAAATAAGACATTAAAACTCCTCGATTGGCATGATCAATGAGACAAAGTACAAGCACCTTTGTTTTATTTATTAACAATTCAAATTGCCTATTGAATTGGAAAGGTTTATCATATGGGTTACATATGATCATTTGACTTCTGTTAACCTTCCGACCGGAAGACTTGTCTTTTTTCTAATCTGTTTGCATCAGACTAGGATAGTCATACAAGTTATGACTATCTATATATTATAATCCCACACATTGCAAGGTGAATGGGGCAGATCATTTGAAATAATATCTGAGAATATAATCTCCGAAAAGATTAATTCCGAAGCAAGCCCCAACTTTAAACACCGAAGCGCAAAAAGTCAGAACGAGCTATGCTTTTATCCCCGAAAAGATAAAAATCAGATATTATTTCATCTAGATTAACGTGTTGTGATCTCCTATTGCACACGATTTGCCTTATACTGCTTCATTGGTATTGAAACAGAGTCATTGTGCAAACTACAATGACCTTTTAACTATATCCTATCTATTTACCACTTAGATAGGGAAGAACACCGGAAAATTGTTATAATAATCTTCCTTGATTAACGTGAATCATTCTTCTTTTCTCACGAACTTGCGTGTCCATTCTGAACATAATACTTAATATTGTTTTGGAGTTCTTCAGAATTCGATAGCTTTACAAGTTATAGCTATTAGTTATTTGGAAACAATAACTATTTACCGTGATAATTTTAAATACAAGTTGCTATTGTCTACTGATTGGCTAGTTCAGTTGATGCAAGCTATAACTAACATCTATAACATCTTCATTAGCCAAAGAAGATGGGATTGTTTTATGAGGTAACAATCCAGAACCAATACATTACTTAAGGGCTTATTTAATATATTGTTAGTAATTCAACTTTTTTGGAGAAATATTGAAAATTTAAATATATGATAATATGGTATTAATGAGTAATTTAAGAACAATGAATACGTATAGTGATACATTTTTGATTGATAAATTGTATGCCGAAATAGATACAATTGGATCTAACTCTAAAAAAATTGCAATTGATAAGCCCGAGGTTAGCAGTGCTAACAAAAGAACATTTTTAAAGAATTTTCGTAGTATATGTCTGAAATTAAACCGCGATGAAGAAGATGTACGATCTTTTTTTGAAAAAGAATTAAAAACGACTGTCACTATCAGTCAAGATGGTGCATTAGTTATTACTGGAATGTATAAACAAAATGGAATTATGACAATCTTAACTAATTATATTAAAGAATTTGTTATGTGTAAACAATGTAGTTCGTGTGATACAAATCTAATAAAAGACAAGAAAATATTGTTTTTGAATTGTAATAAATGCTTATCGAAGCATGCCATAAATTAATCTTTATTTATAGTTTCATTAGCAATTCTTTGACTTTCTTGGTGACTTCAATTGTTTGTTTTTCATAACTATTTTTAGGCTCTTTGCACCATTTATCACATAATTGTAAAATGTAATCCTTTTTGAGTTTGAAATGTGTTTTAATTACATCAGAAAATTCGGGATATTTATTTGGATTAACAAGTAAATCATACATAGTATGTTCCATTGTATTATATCTTTGTTCACAGTTATATTGACGACTTGTCTCCATACCACTAGCCGAATTATAACTTTGTTCATGTCCAGGTTCATTATAAAACGGTTGTTCGATTAGAATTTGTGCTTGAACAGATATAAAGAGTTGTTGTAATGTTGAAGTCTCTGGGTTCCAATTTTCACCGCCTTGTCCTCTCCATGTTCCAAGTAATGAAAGACATACTTTACCACAATTATATAGATTAGGATTAAATCGCTTTCCTCCGTGATTAACAAATAACATTTTCGGAGCATGCGCTGGATAACTGTTACCAATATATACATCAAACATAAAACATCCACTATCATATGGAGTATCGGATGGACCTGTAATAAGTACTTTAATCATACGATTGTCTAGTTCATTAATTCTAATAAATATAGATGAACCATAGAAAATAGGCAAGCTATTTGCCAGTGACGCATATTCTTTTGCTAAACGTTTAATGGTTTGTTTTGACGCATTTCCTTTCTCTTTCTCTTTTTCAAGAACATATCCGCTAGTAAATTTAAGAATGTCGAATTTCATTGTATCTAATGATTTAGTATATGTCAATTGAACATCATCCTTAATTTGTGTCATATCTATTACTTTTTTATTCCATGTGTCTTTCTCCTTAACAATCTGTTCCTGTTTGAGTTTGAGATAATTTTGATAAAGCGGATCAATCATTTCATATAAGGTACAAATCATATACGATATATCCGAATCACCATCTCCATCACTCTTACTTAATTTAATAACATGTTTAGCTTCATTGTTTAATGATTTAAGTATTTCGTATAATGAAGTAGATTCACTATTATGCTTATCGAATAAGAAGATTGCCTCTTCAAGGGTTAGTAACTGTAAGAAAGAGAAAATGTGTTTATACATTTCAATATGTTTACTCATATCTAACATATTTGTTCCTTTGAGATATGATTTGATAAATGTCATGATGTAAGACGAATCCAGAATCTTGTAAATCATCGGCATTTCTGTTTGTTCATATGATTGAATATTTTCTATAATAGTATCAATTACAGATCGTATCTGTTTATCTTTTTCCTCTTGCAGTTTGATATATTCGTTTGGATCCCATGTTACTGAACCAGATGTGCCATATCCAGTACCTGGTTTCCATACCGATTTTGTTTTTGTGCTTGTAGTTGTTGGAGTTTTACTAGAAGATTTATCAACAACTACTTTTTGATAATTTTCATCATCTAATGGTTGATAATCGTCTTTAACATCACATAGCGACGAAAGTTTAATCAATATAGATTCTAAACTATGATAAGCTCCTTGTGGATATTTCTGGACATTATTCATTTCAGATAAAGCGTCAATAGAACAATATTTATCCAATATGTTTATTAGTTTATTAATGATAAAGCTCATTCCGCGACAAGGAGACCAATAATCAAGTTGAGTCATTTTAAGATTTGTAATCCTATGCATCAACGAATCATTTAAACGCGGTCTAATCACGCGAATAAAAGGAGGATAACCTGGATATAATGTATCATGAAAATGTACATCCATTTCCAAATAATTATATCCAAAATTCTTATGCAATTCCTGGATTTCTTTATTCAATGATTGATTTGTAAAATCTTTAAACTTCAGGTTCCAATGATAAATATTATCATTAACCAATGATATTTCTATTTTTTGATTATTGGAATATTTTTTACGCAGTTCAAAAAATTCATTCATTAAAATTATTCCCTGTGCTTTTCCAGTAAATAATACCGAAGCCTTATCAGTATTGGTTTGAAGATTAAGAGAACTCTTCATTGTTCCCAATTTTGATTCTAATGTTCTCTTGTAGCGTTGGTCTTGTAAGTCAAACCGATTAATTGTAATATCTGGAATGTCAAACAAATCAACTGTTTTTTGTTTATTTTTTGTTTCATATTTTTTTTCAATATATTTAATTAATCGTTCTAATGTTGGTTTTTTATCATAGATGAACTCATTAATTTGATTCAGCCATTCATAACCTGATATAGTTGATGGAAGTTCCAAAAACATATTATCCTCTACTTTTCTAGGGATATTAATATGGAATTTCTGTGGACCAATTTCAAACGCAATATAAATATCATTTTTGTCTATGTACTTTGCGACAGATGATAATTGTCGAAGTTTGTTTTCATCATATAGTTGAAAATCCATCTCAAATTATAGAATAATATAGTATAGAATGTACTATTTGCCAAGACTATTTAATATCAATTTTTTATTATTAAGTAATATGAAATAATATAAAATTATTGAAGAGTATAGTAAAATAGAACAATTCTTGCGGAATGTTTATAAAATTAATTTCTTAAAATATAGTATTTTTTAAATTAAAAATAAAATTTATCTAAAGATATAGTATATAATAAAAATGCCAGGTCAAGTTGGTGGTCGTCGTAAATCACGCAAAGGATCTAAAGGATCTAAAGCTTCTCGTAAATCCCGCAAAGGTTCCCGTAAAGGTTCCCGCAAATCCCAAAAGGGTGGCAAGCGTCGCTCTCGCAAGGCTTCTAAGGGTTCCAAGAAAGGTTCCCGCAAATCCCGCAAGGGATCCCGTAAATCCCAAAAGGGTGGTAAACGCCGCTCTCGCAAGGCTTCAAAGGGCTCCAAAAAAGGTTCCAAGAAAGGTTCCAAGAAAGGTTCCAAGAAAGGTTCCCGCAAGCATTAAGCGGATTTTTTAATGATTAGTAAATTAATATATTATTTATTTACTTATTTCATGATATATAATTAATTTATTTTATTGCGGTAAAGTAGTACATATATTTTTATGTATATTTTATATGTATATCATAAAAACAATCATTGAAGCTCTTAGACCAACTATTTTATATACTAACAAAAATTTAGCGTTTGATAGTATTATTCAATCAATTAATACAACAGATAGTAGAATGTATTCTACTAAAGAAAATATAATTTATGACATGATATTTGAAAGTAAATTTGATCTTGATTTATTTAACAACAATTTAAATTATGATGGATTCTATATATGTTTAGATAAATTTGATGATATATATAATTATGAATTCATTAACTACTTTGACTATTATATTGTTAAAAAAAGTATTTTCAAACCTCATTTTATGATATTAAGTGATAAACAACAAACAATTGATAGTGATAATTCTATTTCGTTGAGGAATTTTAACAATAAATTCAATATTAAACCATATTTATTACCATATGAAATAATTGATCACCCAACATTCATTTTAAATTTATGTAAAGAATATCCAATTAAAACATATCTTGAACTTGGTGTTCGTAATAGTCCAATACCGAAATTAATTAAAAATACAGTAGTATCAATTACTGGTGTTGATACAAGTAATATTAATAATTTTGATGGACAATTTTTTCGCATGACAACTGACAATTTCTTTAATATCAATAAGACTACCTTTGATCTAATATTTATTGATGCTTGTCATGATTTTGAATATGTGTGTAAAGATTTTGTAAATAGTTTGAATCATATAAATGAAAATGGCATTATTTTATTACATGATACTTATCCCGCTAATAAGCTAATGACAAATACGAATGTTTGTTCTGACAGTTATCGTATTGTAGAATATATTAAAAAAAATTATAAGAATTTACAAATCTTGAATATACCAATTTCTCCTGGATTATGTATTGTTAAAAGAATATAAAATAATATAAGAATATTTCATATATAAATAAAGATATTATATATATATGATTAAATTATCCATACTAATACTTACTGTTCCGAATAGAATAAAATCATATTTTCCGAATTTAATTAATTTATTAATGGATCAGCTCGAAAATCGCGATGATGTGGAAATTTTGGGTCTTTTTGATAATAAAAAAAGATCTGTTGGCGAAAAAAGACAAAATTTGATAGATATAGCAAATGGCAAGTATATGTGTTTTATTGACGACGACGATCGCGTAAGCGACAATTATATAACCGAACTTGTAAAAGTTATTGATACTAATCCAGATGTTGATTGCATACTTTTTGATTCTATTATTACACAAAACAAATCTATTAATTTGAGAGGAACTTATAGTATTAAATATAATCATCATCAAGTTGGTAACTTAATTTATGCAAAACCATGTCATGTTCATGTTATAAGAACAGAATTAGTTAAAAAACATCGATTTAAAGATTTAAGTCATGGAGAAGATTCTGATTGGGTTAAGCGGGTATGTAATGATATTAAAAATGAAGTTATTTTAGATAATGTCTTTTATTATTATGATTATTTTTCGAATGTATCAGAAACTAGTGGTGTAAATGCAAAGACTACTGTCAAAGGTACCGGTAAAATTATTAAAGAACCAATAACAGACCCAATAATTGAACCAAGTAATAAAAATATTAAAATAGATGATAATAACACAAAATATTTATCTAAAGATATTACTAAAGAATTAATAATAAATGATAATAAAATATCTTTAATCAGTTATATTATTAAAGCGTACAAACCATTTATTTTAGTTTTAAATAATAGCAATAATATTAAAATTAAAGATTTACTTGAACTAATACAAATTAATAATTTAAATGTAAATTATCAAACTCAAAAAGTTATATATGATATCATCATATGTAATAATTTTGATAATAATTTATATGAATATAATTTAAATTATGACGGTATTTATATTTTTACGGATAAGTTCGAAACAATGAATAATTTTGAAGTTATTAAATATCATGATTATTTTTTAATTAAAAAAAGTGATTTTACGCCATATTGTTTATTAGAAAAAAATAAAATAAATATTTTTAATAATTATAACCCAATTATACTTAGAAATTATCAAAAATTTAATATCATACCATACAAAGAACCATTCGAAATAATAAATGATACAGATATTATTATCGATTTATGTAAAAAAAATTCTATTAAAAATTGTATTGGATTAAAATTAAATAATTCACCTTTATTCGAATCTCTTAAACATATAATACAAAATATAATACAAATAAATAATATTAAAACATATTTAGCAGAAAATAACAAGAAAAAATTTGATTTAATTATTATTAATGCTAGCAACGATTTTGAATCATTGCAATATGAATTTAATGGATGTTTAAATATTATTAATGATCAAGGTATGATTATTATACGGAATACATATCCAGTTACAATTCAAATGACAAATAAAAATTTATGTTCAGATTGTTACAAAATAGTTGATTTTATTAAAAATAATTATAAATCCTTACATTTATTTAATATTCCTATATCTCCTGGATTGTGTATTATTAAAAACAATGATGGATGTAATTGGTCTGAATTAATTAATAAAAAAACTACGACATTTGATAATAATATTATTAATCTTAATAAATATAGTATAATGATATGTGTTAAAGAACAAAATATGGCTATTCCCGTATTAGATAGCTTAAAGCCGTTAAAGGCCGATGTATTAATTGGCGCCGGATATCCTAGTTTTTCCAAATTAGTCAATGATGCTATAATAAAATCTTCTGATGAAATCGTCATTTTTTGTAGTCATAGAGTAAGACCTAAACCATCAGAAGTTGACAAAATCATTTCATTATTAAAACAGGGGTATGGATTGGTTGGATTATACAGATTTGCATTCTTTGGATTTACCAAAGAATTAATCCGAAGAATTGGTTTTTTTGATGAAACATTTTTGCTTGGTGGTTGGGAAGATGATGATTTCGTTGTTAGACTTTTAGAAGCAGATATAGCTTACTACGAAGAAGAGAGTATAATTTATAATATGGGACCAACTACATGGTCTCATACATTAACACCACAAATATTCAAAAATAAATGGGATATTACGAACAATACTATTACAAGAAAAATCAATGAACCAAAATATGATTATAATATTGGACTTCTAAATAATAAAAAAAATTCTGAATTATTTTTACCATGGAATAAATCTGTTATTTTGAGGAATAGAGTTGCAAGTAAATATTTCAATTATAATTTTAAGAAATAATGTTTAATAAAGTTACATTCATATAGTAATTATACATTGGGAACATTGTTGATATAATTTTGATATGCAGATTTTATTTCATAATTGTAAATATTAAAAGTATTTATTATGTGCTGAAAAACTTCATGTTTCTTATTTTTCATTACATCATTATCAATGTCTATTGTTATTAATGATGCCAAATTATTGTATATTAATTTATCTTTAATTAGATTGCATAATCTTTTATCATTTTCCATATTGTATATTGATAAATAATCATAGAATTTTATATCATCCGGTGTTAATTTTGTTTTTTCCAATCTAATCCAACTTACTGGTATACCCAAAGAATGTGAAAAAATTATTCCATGTAAACTTGATGATATAATCTTTTTACATTGTAACATTTGATTTGCAACATCTATTACATTTGCATTATCAACATCTATGATTTTAACTTTATTTAAACATTCATCTGTAAAATATGTCTTTAAGAATTGCATATCAGCATAATGTAACATTATACCATAATCATATTTTTTTTCAATATTGGTATTAATAAAATAACTAAGAGTTAATCCAGGATCACCTAATTTTACTTTACTAAAATCATAAGTCGGATGATTTGATTTAAGTTTATTTAAAGTAAATTTACCTCTTACTAAATAGCAATCTTTAAACGATTCAATCATTACTGTATTCAATATTATTCCAGTACCTAATATTACGGTATTCTTATTACTATCACTAATTGTAGAACCTGCAATTTGAAATACATTATCGGTCGAAAGCATATTTTTTGGAATTGTTGTATGATGAATAATTTCAGTATTTAATAAACTTTCGACTAAAAATTTTCCATACATATCTCCAACATTCATAATATATCTAGTATGTGTTTGATCATATGGACAGATTATATAATATATATTAAATGTCTTGTTATATTTGACAAAATTGTCATTTTTTAGTTGTATTTCCATTTTTTTTACTATATATAATATATATTAAATATTTTTAACATACATATAATTATTCCAATTTACCTAATTCGCTATCAGCCGGTTTACCACACACTAATATCGGTTTATCTTTAACAATAACTGTAAATTTAATTCTAGCCACAAATTCTCCTTCTTTTTCACAAGTTGTTGGATAAACAGTTAATAAATCCTTTTCAATACATTCTTTTAATCCTAATTTTATTCTTACGTTATTTGGATCTACTTTTACCGGAAATAATTCTTTTCCGAATGAACTAACCACATCTCTAGAAGCTTTAAGTTTAAGACTTTCAAAGATACTATGAACTCGCTTATAAATATAAGTTTCATTCATATTTTGTAATCGACCAGTTCCCGAAGACATAAGTATATCAACCGCGTAAACCTCATTTTCTTCAAATTCTGTTTCTCTAAGAGCAAAATCATAATTTGGGTTATTTCTACTCAATATAAATCGATGAACATATTCGTCATCGTCGTCATTATAACCATCAATAATACCACGACTGATTTCATAAGACATTAGACCTGGAATAACATCAAATTCATTATCATTATAAACCGGCAAATTACAATTATATTTTTCAGCATATTTTTCCATAATCTTGACAACATCTTTATTTGTTTTTCCTGGTTTCATTATATTAACTATTTCTTTGCTGGATTCAATCACGGCTTTTAAAGTTTTAGCCCGTTGATCATTATATTTTTGATTGTTTTCGGTAATTAATGTGGTAAAGGCAATAAGTGCTGGATAACCATCAATATGAACACCTAATTCTATTTTAATTAAATCTCCATTATTTGCAACTTCGTTTTCTTTTGGAATATAATGTCCTGCTATATGATTTTTTGAAATACAAACAGGAAAAGCCAATCCTTTATACGTAACATCTTTATAGGTCTTTGTGCATTCATCCATAATAAATTTAGTGGTTTGATTTGCAAGATCCAATAATTTTGTATTTGGATGAAGACTTTTCACCGCTTCATTTATGGCTTTTGTAGCAATTAATCCGGCAGCTTTATATTTATTAAGAGCATTAGGTTCATTAAGTTGTTCAAGCGGATCGGTAAATTCAAACATATTATATGGTTAAATTTTAATTTATAATAAATAAACGATATAATCAGTTTTTCTATTTAGCCATCTATTAATTGTTCATTTCTGACCAAATAGAAATGCGGAGCTATGTACTTAAGAATTTGATATATTTCTTTTTAAGAAGCAAATTTGTTTATAAGGGATCTGAGATGTTTTATCTCATCTTGTTGTTGTTGAATTAATTGTTGACAATTTTTTTTGTAATTTTCATTTTCCTTTTCTAATTCAATGATTCTTGCAGCTAAATCAAGATTTTTAGTTGTAATTTTATCTCTTTCACCACATAATTTTTTATGTTTTGTTAAATTACTCGAAGTTGAATAAATATTTCTACAAAATGGACATTTATGAATATGTTCAATATTTAGTGATGTAACCGAAAGATCAGAAGATGTTTCTAATATACCATTCACTTTTATAGAATGTTTATTCGTATTTAGATGCTTTTTATAACAAAATTGTCTATCTGTTTCATAATCACAATCTTCACATCTATATTTTGTATCATTGTTATGTATATGTGTTACTTTGTTTTGAACCAGTCCATTAATAAGTTCATTTTGTTTTGCTTTTGTTTGATGCGCTTTACTCGTTAAGTGTTTTTGAAAATTTTCATTTTTATATGTTTTAAAATCACAAAATTTGCATGTATTATTTTTAAGTCTTTTATGAATTTCGGTAATCAATTTTAATATTTGTTCAATACATTTTTGTACTTCTTCATTTGATAATAAAAACCATTCTCCAACCATTTGTTTATCGGATAAATGATTATGTATTCTTGATTCTAATACCTTACAATCTCGACATTTAAATTTTTTAACTAGCATTAACTTATTTGGATTAGCAGTTTGTAATTGATTTATTCTGTTGCAAACATCATATGCCCTACCTATTTTATAATTGCTGGTTAATTTTTCTTTAACATCATCTTTGTTGATTTCTTTAACAATGTATAAATATTCCATAATATTAACTTATAATAATTTCTCCAGATTTCGGACGCATTCTATAATTGGCTACAACAATAGCAATTTTTGAATTAATTTATTCAACAATTAACTGTTCATTTTTAATCAAATAAAAGTGTGGAGCAATGTACTTGAGAATTTGTTCTTCCAAAGACTTATTTTTGATATTAAGACAAATTTCACCCGCCGCATTTAGATTATCAATTCTCTTCTTCATTTTCCAATCAGAATCATGCAAAAAATTCTCCAGTCTATTATTTTCAATAAAGTCGGCCATGAGCTGCCTAATATATTCCAATAAAGGAGCTATCACAAATTTCGTTGTCTTAACTCCTTTCTTATCAACTGTCCAATCTGGTTTCTTATTAATCAATTCTCTAATCATGTATGTTAATCGAACCGAATCAGAGTTCCAAATTGATCGTTTAGACGGGTCTTCGGTTTTATATGCGTCGACAATAATGTTCCCCAGGTATTTAACTATAGTCTTATCAGTATGCTGATTAATAATTAGTTGTGACAAATCAAATTCATCATCATCACTGTCTTTGTCAATCTCTTGTAAATATGAATAATCTTTTAACTTCTTTAATACAGGAGCATCGCCATAGTTCTGCGCCACATAAGACAATGCAGATACTGATGTTTTAATAACTGCTCCTGCATTATTTATCAATGTTTTGAGATGGTTTATTTCATCTTGTTGTTGTTTTTGCATTTGTTGTTGTTGTTTTTGTAATTCTTGTTGATGTTGTAATTCTTTCATTAATTCAGTGTTCTTAATCTCTAAATCGTGTATCTTTTTGATACCATTTTCCCCAAAATTATCTGAACAAATCTTTTTATGTCTTGTTAAATTACTAGCTCTTGTATAAATAATATTACAATATGGACACTTAAATGTGTTTGGAGATTCGACCGGGAGTGTGTGAGGAGCTAATAAAGTTGTTTGATTTGGTTCATTTACTTTTTTCATATGCTTTACTGTAGTCAAGTGTTTTTTATAACAAAATTGTCTATCAGACTCATAATTACACAATTTGCATAAATATTTCATTAAAATGTTCTATATATATACTTTATATTATAATTAGCAACTTTTTCTTAAGCAACTTTCAAGCAACTTTTATATCCCTAAAAATTGCAAAAAAATCGAAAGTGGACCTGGTAGACTTTCTGATAATTTTTAATGGTAAGTTTGCAAGTTTTTTTGAAAAATCAAAGTTGGACCTGGTCGACTTTTGTAGTTTTATAAATAAGTATTTTCTTTAAATTTTATCAAAGATTGAGTTTGGTTACTGAATGACTTTTGAATTATTTTATTCGACTTGTGACATTTGTACAATATCGTTATCTCATTCCCTTCGGTTTCTTAGGTTCTCATAAAAATTTACTGAAATACTGTTTTCTAAAAATTCATTCTGGTCTGCTATTAACTTTCTATATTTAAAGAGATATTTAAATTATAATTTAACTCTAGAAGTTTAAGTTTCAGATTTTATGACACAAGATTCTTGTGATGAAAAATTATAAAATATTAGTTTTAGAACAAATTTTTTGAATTCAATTGTCTTTGATAAATTAATAAATAAAAAGTCATAAGGTGACCAAGTTATTTAACTGTTAACCAAAATACTTATTGATCAAATGCTTCATATACATTATGTTTGACATTTGTTGAATAACACTGATTCCAAACAAGATTTACCGGTTCTTCTAAATGAATATCTTTGATTTCTAATCCATTATGTTCAATGAATATTATATCATTAACTAAAACTTCTTTATCAGTTGTAAATGATTTAATATAATTCTGATTTTGGGTTAGATAATAAGGATCATTGTTATGATTTTTATGGAGATACATATGAGGGTGTATCTTATTGTTATAAACTAGATAATAATATGTATACATGTGTTATAAATTAAATATTTTTACTTATTATCATATTAATAATAAATCAATTTTATTCAGTCTTCTTTACTTTTCTGGCATTTACAAATCGTTCTAAAAACGGGAAACGGTTAGCAAGCATATTGAGAACATTATAATTCTGACGTTCGGTTCCAATTTCACGTGTGTGAACGGTACTGGCTTGCGCCTCAAGATAGCCGAAAACATTATCTAGCTGTGTCTGATATTTAGTGAATAGGGTTGTGAGAAGAGCGTCGTAAATTGTAAGGAGTTGAGGACTGTTTTGTAGAAGAACAACAAACGCTCCTAGTTTAATAATCACAAAAATGGTTCCTAGGAAACTGCCAAAGAAATATTCAAGAACGACAAGAGCAGACATTACCACCCATTGTTTGAGTAGTGTACTTTGGTTTGTAAGAGTTTCCGACATCAGTTCTGGATCGTTCTTCATATTGGTTAAAAATGTCATGGTCTTATAACCTAGAAATCCAAAGATCAGTGTGTTGATAATCATGACTTGCATAAATCCACTCATAACAAAGAGGCCTAGAAAGAAAAGACTAACGCTTTTAATGTTTCCAGCATTGTCATTGTAAATCGTGTAAAGTGTTGCGACGTCCATTGTAAATAATAGTTTATAAATTAAATGACTGGATAATTATATGGAGTATTATTCAATTTTTTTCGATTTGTGGAAGATTACCAAAGCGTAAAATAATATAACGATATTTTATGTAATACTGCATAATATGCAATTTCACACAATGATACTATTATATAAACAACGCTTCTGACAATTACTATGAGGAGATGAGGTAACGAATTATAATATTTATTGGCTAATTACATATATTTTTATCGTTTGGTTAAAGGTTCCATCATATATTTGCTGTCAATTTTGTAATCTTTAATAATTTCTAAAAAGATCTTTTGATTATTCCCTCCGCCTGCCCAATAAAGGCTTGTTAATGTCGGTTTAGAATGTTCAATTAAATATTCTAATAGATTATGATTATTAATACATGCATGATCAAAACAATATCGATCTGGTTGAATATTCTCATTTTTCATATACTCTTCTAATTCTTTTACAGTAGATTTAGGATTTTTACAGAGTCTTCTTAGTTCCAGAATTTTTTTCTCAATGCATTGATCAAAATTTTTTTCGTAAGACCAATCATCATATAGATAACTGTAATAATAGAGATTTTCATCGTATTTTAATCCGTAGTTTTCTATTTTATCCATATTAATACCCTCATCCATTAATTTACCAATATCCTCATAATCAAGTGGATACCCCCACTTGATAAGTAATTGAATAATATCACGAACTTTATTATTATTAGAATTTTTATGAATACTATTAAAATGAGCTTTTGTTAATTTTATTTTATATGACATAAATTCATTAAATAATGGAATTAAATCTGCTGTTTTAACTTTAGATTGCAATATTAATTCTAAATGTTTTGATGAAGGTTGTAATTTATATTCATGAAGACATTGTTTGATCATTTCGATATGTCCATATTGGCATGCTGATGTTAATATTATATCATCTGGCTTGATGCCAATATTAATGATGAATTCTGACAGACGTACTTTTTCATCCTTAACAGCAACAGGTTTTTTGACTGCTTTACCTTTTCCTTTAGTTGTTGTTTTAACAGGTTCTTTTTCACTTTTTTCACTTTCTTCGCTCTCGTCTATACTCTCTTCTTCAATATCTTCTTCAATATCTTCTTCAATATCTTCTTCATCATCGTCATATGTATTTACCTTAGGAGCTTCTTTAAGACTGTCGATGAATTGTTTAGTATATTTTAATTGTCTTAAATCCCTTTTATCAATGCGCAAATCACCTTCTTTAAGACAATGATTAAGAACATTTTCATTAACTACAAAAGCGTACTTTTTATGAAAAAGAGGTATATAACCAATAATATTTTTTGTATAAATGAGATGTTCCATTAGTTCTTTATTTGGAATAAATTTTTGATCAAGAAAAATATCAATGACTCCTTTTCCGACAAATTCTTTCATTAAAAGGTTATTTATGGTATTATCTTTAATATTAATAATATTTTGTTTTAGGAAAAGACTTAACATATTTTGGTATGATTGTATATGAGATTTTTTTGAACATTTTTCTAACAACCATTCAGTAAAAGTATCGGAATATTGTATTTGTATATTATCCACGAAATCCTTTAATTTTGAAATATCGTCATCTGCTTCATCACTATAACTATCATTTCTAAGTAATATAGACGAAACCATATTTTTTATGTCTTGTTCTATTATTTTGTCATAATCGATATTAGCATATAATTTAAGAATATCATAATGAGTACCAACAATACTTTCGTAGTGTTCTTTTGTAAATTCATATCCAGTTTCTTGTAACAAATCAATTGTTGTCGGTATATTATCATCATACAGATCCCCTAAACAACCAAGAATAACATCAACTTGTCGTTTTGTTGGCTTAAATTTTGTAAACATTATTTTCATTCCATCATCTCTAGATTTATCATCACAATAACTTCTTAGATAACCTGTTTTTTTCCTGTAAGTACAATTTCGCAAATATTCAGTAAAATTTTTTTGTGTGAAAGTATAGTTTAATTTATTTAGTTCGACAATAATTTCACCTGGAGACATTTTAGTCTTTTTAGCTTTTGCATAATATCCATATCTAGAACCAGTATAACCTCGATAATTAGCAAATGATGCTTTATCTTTTAGAAATTCATTAAATTCAGTTAATAATTGATCCATATTAATAATTCAATTCAATGGTAATAAATGAATATTTTATAAATAAATCAATTTTTTATTGTAATGGGGTGCTGAGGTAAGCATTATCAATTTTATGGATTTCCAGCAATTTATTATATATATTGATATTATTGGTCTGACCACGATATGTATTATAAGATAACCAGTAATGAGCTGTAATTGTTGGTTCACATTTCAATTCATTAACCATCCAATCTGCTAAATAACTATTATTTATTAATGCATGTTCAAAACAATAACGATCTAATTTAACATCATTAGTCTTCATATATTCTTTTACTTGTTCTTTAGAGGTATCTCGTTTACGGCATAATTGTCTTAAACCTAAAATCTTCTCATTTTTCAATTTAAAATGGCTATCATAAGTCCAATTATTGTTAATATGACTACAATAGTAAAATTCATCATCAAATTTAATACCTAAATTTTCAAGATTATCAAGATGGATATTATATTTCATAAACTGTTTAACACCATCTGAGGATGGTTTATACCCGAACTTCATTAGCAATGTTATTACAGCTTTTGATTTATCTGGATAATATGCATTTGTATCAAGGAATACAAGGCAATCGGAATCAGGTATGATCTTATAACATAGTAATTTGTTGATAAATTGTAAATCAACATCAGTTAATGTTTTATGTAAAGCCAATTTAAGATGTTTCTTCGATGGAATCATTTTATGACTTATACAATATTCAAACAAATCTTGCTTATGTTGTTCACAAGAAAGATTAAAGGTATCTTCGTCTGGTATTATATTTAGATGTATCATTAGAGGAATAAAATTGAGTGAGTAATTACCATATGGATTTTTGATTTCACATTTTTCTGCTAATTCTTTTTCATAACCAAGTGTTACTAAATATGGTATATTGGATCCAATGTAATTGTTTTGTTGTAAGAATAATTTATTGCAAATTTCTGTGGTAATCTGCAAATTATGTTTTTTATGCATATAGAAGATCAGAGCACCACAATTCGTTGTTTTTGAACAAAATTTCATCAGATCGTTATTAGGAACCAAATTTTTTCCAATAAAGTAGTTAATGGTGTTATAATCTGCTATTATTTTGATTAATATGTTATTCAAGTCGTCTGTTATTTTAATGTTTTTATCATTAAAGAATATATTAAGAATCGAATTAAAATAGTTATAATCATTATTATAATTTTGTTTTGGATACATAGATAATAATTGTTCAATGAATTCATTTGTATAAGTTAATTTATTTTTATTAACAATATCTTTTAATGTTGTTATGTCAGATTTTTTATTAATATTGGAGGTAATTAAACTCATTAATTGTTCTAAAGTAACCGTTCCATCACTATATAATTTAGCCATATCATAACCAACTTTTGCTAATTGTAATTTTTGCTTATCAGAAAAGTTATATTTTTTAGCAACAAGAGCATCAATCCAAACTAGTTTATTATATTGGTAATTCGGATGATGACATGAGATGAGATGATCAAATTGTTTTTCATTAGGTGTACATTTGGTAAACATAATTTTAATACCTTCTTCATAATTAGTTTCATGATACGGTTTATTATTAATATAACCGTTCTTTTTTTGATAAGTAGCATTTGCCACAAATTTTGTGAAGTCTTGTTGAGTGAAATTGTAATTGAGCTTATTTAACGCAACAATTAAATCAGACGGTGATGTTACATTATTATTGATTCTGATGAATTTGTAAAAGGAACTCTTATCTTTATAATAATTATTTAATGAATCAATATAACCCTGCATATATATAAATAAAGATTACTATGGAATTGTGTCAATAGTGATATAATTTCATTTTTTTATTGATGTACCAAGATAGGCATCATCTATTTTATTTCGTTCTAGAAGCATATAATACATTTTTTTGGCTTTATCTTTGTAAACATCAAACTTACCAATCAAATAATGTGTTGTGATTGGAATATTACATTTATATTCTTCAATTATCCACTCTGCCAATGTTATATCGGTTATAAGTGCATGTTCCAAACAATAATAGTCTAATTGAACATTATTTTCACTCATATATGTTTTGATTTGATCAACAGATGAACCTTTGCGACATAATTGTCTTAACCCTAATATTTTTTCATTATTCAATTTAAATTTGCTATCATAATACCAATTATTTGTGATATGACTAATATAATAGAGATTATCATCATATTTAATACCAAGATGTTCCAAGTTATCTAGATTAATATTATTTTCTAGGAATAGTTTAATATCATTAAATGATGGTTTATATCCAAATTTGATAAATAGTTCAATAATTGGTTTACAGTACAAATTATAATAATTTGGATTATTTATTATTGGTAGGTTATTTAAAAAATTAACACAATCGGAATCAGGAATAATTTTGTAGCAAAGAAGTTTATTAATAAATTCAGTATACTTATTAGAATAATTAGTATTATTTAAAGCAATAATGAGATGTTTTTTAGTTGGAATTAAATTATGTGAAATACAATGGTCGAATAATTCTACATTATGTTTTTCACATGCCAATTCAAATGTTTTTTCGTCTGGTTTTATATGATAATGAATAATAAATGGAATCATATTATAAGTATAACTTTGATATCCCCATTTATTTTCACATTTTTCAATAAGAGCTTCGTCGAATCCTAAATATACTAACTCCTCTATATATGATTTATAATAAGAACTAGAGAATGATAGTAAGTTATTCATTATATCTGTATCAATTAGCATATGATGTTTGATATACATGAATAAAATAGCCACTGCGCAATTTGGTATTAATAAACAATATTTCATTAAATCTTGATTGGGTATTAATCCTTTGTTTAGGAAATAATATATTGTATTGAATGTTGCTTTATTATTTATTAGAAAACTATTTATTTTATCATGAATTTTGATATATTGATCATTAAAAAATATATCTAGAATATTGGTATATTGTTTAAAGGAATGATCATTAACAAGTATATGTTTAGATATTATCCATTGAATAAAATCATCAGAATATTGTAATGGATTTTTCTCAACAATTTTTTTAAGTTTGTCAATGTCTGTTTTTTCATTTATGACCGACATAACAATATTTTGTAATTCTTCGATATTAACTGTACCATTATTATATATGTTGGTCATATCATAACCACATTGTGCTAAATGTTGTTTTTGACTATCCGTGAAATTATAACCTTTAGCAAGAAGTGCATCAACCCAAACAAATTCAGTCCACTTATTTGCGGGTTTATAACATGAAAGAAGATGATCCATTTGTTTAGTATTTGGAGTGAATTTAGTAAACATAATTTCAATTGCTTTTTTCCAATTATCTCTATCATAACATGGTTCATGTGTAATATAACTACCAGCCTTCTGATATGTGGCGTTAATTAAGAAATTATCAAAATCTGGCTGTGTAAAATTATAATTAAGACTGTTTAGTTTTACAATTAAATCCGATGGTTTTTGAGAAGGTATAGTTAATCTTCTATGATAACGACATAACATATAGAATGAATCTTTTGTCTTATAAAAATCATTTAGTGTATCAATATAAGGTTGCATATAATATGGATTTTATTGAATAATTAATTAAGATAATGTTGTAACATCAATTTTTCATAATGTGATGGTTATTAACCATCGTATTATTAATGTTCCTACCAAGAATCGGACTTGGGATACAATCTTATCAGAATTGTGTGATACCACTTCACTATAAGAACTAAAATAATTTAATTATCTTAGTCATATTTAATAAAAATGCTCTTACCAGGAATCGAACCTGAACGATATGTACATAAGACATATATGCTAACCATTACATCATAAGAGCTAGAATAACTAATTATTTTAGCTCACAATATTAAATGCTTTTAGAAATACTCTTGCCTGGAGTTAAACCAGGATTTCCTGCAAGTCAGACAGGGATATTAATCGTTATATGACAAGAGCCGAATTATTTATAAATAATTTAGCTTTAAACAAAATTCTCTCGCCAGGAATCGAACCTGGGTGTCAAGTGTGTAAAACTTGCATACTAACCACTGTAATACAAGAGATAAAATGCATACCATCATCTTAATTCTATTTAATAAATTCCTTCACTCTGATTCGAACAGAGAATACAACCTCATGAGGGTCGTGTGATAACCATTTCACTATGAAGGATTATAATATTAATATGTTATAATCCTCAATTAAATACAATTGTTATTATGTGTCATGTCTTTAAGTCTTTTTAAAATCCTTTAAGTTCATTCATAAGAATATTTATTTCAGATAATTAAAACCAAATTGTGGTGTTGTAATATGATACCATGAACAATCATTACACAATATTATGGTATAACAATTGAATCCACAATCAATACAATACTATATTGTTGTTCATTTTATGGTTTCTCATTAGAATCTTTACATCTGATAATGATAAATAATAAAATGAACCACAATATACTTATTAAACTACTTAAAAAGATCCTTATACTAATTTTCATGGATAAGTGTTATGTATGTGGTAAATTAGGTAATTGTGTAGTTGTATGTGATAATAGTTGCGGGACAAAATTTTGTTCAATTAAATGCTCTGATCAAGATACACATGATTGTGGTGAATATTGTTCTGAATGTGAACATATGATGATATTGCTTAATAATAATTGGTTTTGTAATTATTGTAAAAAAAATCAAACGCCAAAATTGTTAGATGACGAAATATAAACAAAAAAGAAAAAAGACAAAAAGACAAAAATTACCAGCTGATGTAGTAGCCCATATAGGAGTCGTAGGGATCACCGATCGGTCCTTCAGTGACTTCGTAGCCAAGTGTTTTCAGGGGGGTCTCAAAGGGCATGAACGTCAGCGTAATATATCTGAAGTCCTTTTTGGGCTCTTGCATAGCCCTTGTCTCAATAGAGGCGAAGATGTCCATCAGCGCGGGATCAATTGAACCAATCAACTCCACGACTTGAGTAGCGTCGTCTTGCCTCATTTGAGTGAGTTTGCTTGGAAGGGTTTTATTGATGTAGCGTTCAGAGAGTTCTCGCGCCATCGTAGCGGAAAGGGGTTGTTGAGTAGTCATAGTATGAGTTAGTATCAGGAAAAGAAACAATATACGGTCAATTTAATGGATTTAACAATGAGATTTAAATTCAATTTTTCATAAAAAGGCTTAAAGAGATAATATTATAGTATAGTATGCTCTAAGCTTAATGGTAAAGCGCTGAAATTTGTCTTTTGCACAGAGAACATGGTTCGATTCCATGGGAGCATATTAGTTTAAAAAATATTTACTACCTTTATTTGTGAATGTAGCGAAATTTTTTGTAAGCAAAAATACATGCATATTATTAAAACAATTCAATGAGTTATTTTAATTGTTTGATTAAATTATTAAATACGTAGAGCTAATTTCCACATTTCGATATCTTCAGGTGTCCATTCAAAATTCATCTTGTAATGTGAATCTGGTAAGTGGTCCATAATGTAAAGATCACGACGTCTGGCTGCAAGAATTTCTAGTCTTTCTCTACCCACATATATTGAACCTATTTTTATAATCCATTTATTTGAACGTTTATTATATAATACATTATAATATTGTGATGATGCATTATCACACTTGACTTTATTTTGACCGTTTTTTTGAGGGTTTGATATTCTTAAATTATTTTTTTTATTGTTGAATGGGTTTGAATCAATATGATCAATGAAAGTTTCTGGATCATTAGCATTCATTATAAACCTATGTAATCTTATTTGTTTATTTTCTTGTTTGGCACATACATATCCTTTATTAATAGACCACGTGTAACATTTTATTTTATCATAATCGTCTTTATCAATTAAAATTTCATCATTATTTTTGTTATATGATAATATTAGTTTTATAGTAGTTTCGTTTATTAGTTCGAAACTTGTTTTAATAACATAATTTTTATTATATTCTGGATAATCGTCTGGAAAATTTAAACGTTTTGATGGTATATTATTTGTAACTATATATTTATCATATGCTTTTGCACAGTCCATTTCGTTTTCTGAATATTTAATACACGTTTGTTTTTTATTATGGAGTATTTTAGCAAAATATTTATTTTTTTTCTTTTCAAAACATACACCTATATATTTACTGCTACATTGTTTGTTAGTTGAAATATATTGAGTATTTATATAGTCATTTCTTTTTTCTGGAAAATTTAATTCGATTTCGTCAATTTTATTATGAATAATATACATATCAAATGATGTTGCGGCATCATATTCATTATTAAAATTTCCGATAAACATCCTTTTATTATTATATATAATACGTGCTGCATATTTATTATTCTTTTTGTGATAAAATACTCCTCTATATTTACTATGTATCTTTGATTTTGAAACGTTTCTATTTCGCGAATTAATAAATCTATCAACTACGCGTAAATTTTCTTTACGATTATCCAATTTATTCCGATTAATATGATCTACTATTTTTCCCTTTGGAAAATTCATTATTAGACGATGCATCAATATTGTTTTATTATCCATATCTCCTTGCGCATATCCTCCTTTATTTTTATGCCATGTGCATTTATTAACCAATTCATAATCGTCTGGTGATATTAATACTATGGTACCATTATTTAATTTAAGTTCCATTATTAATATAATTGTTTTTCGTTTAAGTATTTTTAATGAAAACATATAAATAAATGAGTCTTTAACTGATTATAATAAATATTATCTTAATCATATGGAAAATTTAAACAATAAGTCGGTTAATGATCTCAAAATACTATTGAAGCAATTTGATTTAGTAAATGGAATTAGCAGTTTAAAGAAAGACGATCTGATTAAAACATTGAGAGCAGTACAAAAATATAAAAATAATAAACAGGTTGATTATCACGAGTTTTATTTCGGTGATAAATTAGTTAAATTAAGCAATGAGCAACATGAAGTAGTGACAACTGATATCAAGTATAATATGCGAATTATTGCGGCAGCAGGAAGCGGTAAAACGACTACAATCGTCTGTCGAATCAAATATTTGATTGATCATGGAATAGACGCAGAACGCATACTTCTTGTTTGTTTCAACGTTGATGCTGCAGAATCGATGAAAAACAAGCTTGTTGAATTATTTGGATTCATACCAAAAATTAGTGTTGGAACTCTGGATTCGTTAGCTTGTCGATATTATCATCGATATTTTAAACAGGATCATTTTGTTAATATTTCTGAATACGCAACTTATTTCTTAAAATTTTTACAAACAGATGGCAATCCTGTTGTCTCATTATATCATTATGTTTTTTTCGACGAACAACAAGACTGCAACAGCTTGCAATTTGAAATAATAAGATGCTTTTATAATCATGGAGCTAAAATAAGTGTAATAGGAGATCCCAATCAATGTGTATATGCATTTCGAGGTGCCGATATCCGTTACATTATCAATTTGGAACAATATTTCGTCAATCTAAAAACATACAATCTTTCAATCAACCATCGTTCAACGCCTGAAATAATTAACCTTGCCAACGCCTCCATCAAATTCAATAAAGAACAAATATTCAAGGATATGGTTGCAACAAAACCAACAATCAACTTCCTTCCAGTAGTAAAATACTTCGATTCCCTTCAAGATCAAAATAAAGAAATCATTCAAGCCATTATTAATTTTAATAAACAAGGTATACCGAATGATGAGATTGCTATATTATCCCGTAATAATTTTGCATTAAAAATCCTTGAAGAAGCCATTGAAAGATACAATACTAATGTAGAAGAAAAGATCAAATATGTATCCCTAATTAATGATGATCGTAATGACGCCAAGCCCAAAATGAGGCCTTTACATCTTACCTTAACCACCATTCACAAGTCCAAAGGCCTCGAATTTGCGGTGGTTTACATTATCGGATGTAATGATGAACTTTTTCCATCGGAAACGGACAAATTGTCTCTAAATGAAGAACGCCGTTTGTTTTTCGTTGCTACAACCAGAGCGAAACAATACTTATTTTATTTCTTTCACGGTTCCAAAAACAAAATAGCTAAAGTGTCCCGTTTCATACAAGAATTAGATCGGAAGTATTATCACTTTGCAAATTACGATAAAAAGTATTATTTCTATGATGATTATAGATCAGTGAAATGGTTTAATGGGGTGACTGAAACAATTGCACTTTTGAATGAAAAAGATATTGCATTATTAAGGGAAAATGGAATTCTACCAAAAGAAAATCCGACCATTAAGAAGATTCATGGAAAACACGAGTTTAATAATTATGTGACTTCTTATTACCTACAAGCAGATTATGGAGAATTTATTGACAGATATATAACAAGACATATTGGTAAAAGAAATAATGAATCAAATGGTTTAGTAGACATATCTACTATTATTATTATTTCAGCTTATCAGTTTACAAATGAAGAATTAATTGTCTTCAAGAAATATGAAGCTAATTTTAAATTTAATATGAATAAGATTAATGTCAAAACGCCGGAATGGAAATATTTACCCATATTAAATCAGAATGAAAGAAAATTGACCTCTTTTAGAATAATTGATAATAATGAAATTCAAATTATTTCAAGTATTATCAAAAAATTACTCATAACATCTAATAAATACAATATTGATATTAATATATTGATTAATTGTTTTTCTATTAAAAATGAAATTCCGGAACAATTCAAAAAAAAGATCATTGAATCCTATAATCGATATAATAACGATAATTATTTGACAAATGAATTACTTTATGATGTTTATAATATTTCCTTATGTAACACCATATTAAATGATAGAAGAAGATTAATTTATAAGAATGTCTATGATTATTTTGTTGATCAGCCGTTACTTACTGATATAGACTTGTATGTTGATACATTAGAACCAGAATTCTCAAAATTATTATGTAAAAAGTTTGTTATTAGTAATGAATATGATTTGATTGGTGAAATTGATCTTATTAATTTAACACATAATAAATTAATTGATTTTAAATGTTCATCATCTGACCAATTCAAATTACCATGGTTATTACAATTATTGGCTTATCTATCAATATTAAGAAAATCTTATCCACAAATTACAATAAATGAATTAGAAGTATATAATCCATTACAAGGAGAGATTTATACATTTGATATGAGTAAGTGGAATAAAGCGGATGAATACTTATCTTATTTATATGAAATAAGAGTAAGGCAAATGACTAGAAATTTGGATATAGTGGACAAGGATATTGAAAATAATTATCCGATTAAATATGATAATTTTGATAAAAAAGATGATAAAATGGATGATAAAATGGATGAAGAAAATGATATACTTATTGAACCAGAAGAAAAACAATTTAATTTAAAACATATTTTTGGTGATAATTACAAATTCTTCTTAGATTCATTTAATAAAAATAAACAATTAACAAATAATCATTCTGATATGATGGAATTATTTAATCATCATAGTAATCATCGATACATGGTGGTTGATACAGAAACAACCGGATTACCAGAAAGACCAACATTTGGTGGATATTATCCTTATACAGAAATTGATAAATATAATGGTGCAAGGATGATACAAATATGTTGGGCTATTTATGATGATGGTAAATTAGTAGAAATACAGGATTATTTAATTAGACCTAATGGTTTTGTAATTAATAATTCACATATTCACGGTATAACAAATCAAATGGCTAGAGGTGGACATAAATTAACCGATGTTTTAGTCAAGTTTAGTCAAGCATTAAATAATGTTAAATATATAGTTTGTCATAATATAAAATTCGATTACCATGTGATTTGTAGTGAATTATATAGGAATAAATTTCACAATACTATTGCGTTCATAAATCAAAAGGAACTAATATGCACAATGGAGAAAAGTATTCCGCTGAAAGTTGATGGTTGTTTGAAAGCACCAAAACTAATTAAATTATATAAATTTTTATTTGGTAAAGAGTTTGAGCATCAACATAATGCAAAGTATGATGTTTTGGCTACTGGAGAAGTATTCATTGAATTAACTAAGCGAAAATTAATTTGTTTATAAATATATATAAAATTATGCCACACAAACATCATAATCATAGTAAAAATAATATAAAAATACAAACAAAACAAAAGACTCAACTAGTTCTTGTGAAAAATCCGCATCATAAGAGTAATAAAAAAACACAAGAAAGACATGTTATTCATCACAATAAACCATATAAATATTGTGAAGATGATAATGAATACGACAGTCCCGAGTTTCCAAATAAATTTTGAGATAAAAAATAATATATATAATTTTATCTATACTTAATTATATATAATGTCAAAACATCATGGTCATGGTTTAAAGAACGGCCGTCCGGTTGTTCACGATTTAAACAAAGATAGCGTCGAAAATGCTCACGTTGTTTCCAGAAATCATAAACACGAAAAAGCTCATCTCAAAGAAGAGCATCCAGTAACACACGAGTTCTATGAAGAACCAGAACCATGTCTTGCTGAACTCTTAGTTGTCAAACGTAAAAATGGTCATCAAATCCATAATGAACATCGCGGTCACCATCGCCATCATGATTCATCATCTTCATCATCTTCTTCATCTTCATCTTCATCTTCATCGTCGCATTCTCATCATCATCATCATAGTGGTCCAACTGGTCCTCAAGGCGAACAAGGTCCAACTGGTCTTCAAGGCGAACAAGGTCCAACTGGTCCTCAAGGCGAACAAGGTCCAACTGGCCCAATCGGTCTTCAAGGCGATGATGGTCCAACTGGTCCTCAGGGAGAAGCTGGTACTCCAGGTGGTCCAACTGGTCCACAGGGTTCTCAAGGTTTCCAGGGTATTGCTGGCGATATAGGTCCAACTGGTCCACAAGGTATTCAAGGTTATCAAGGTATTCCTGGTAATGTTGGTGCTATTGGTCCACAAGGCATTCAGGGCGTGCAAGGCGTACAAGGTATTCAAGGCGATACAGGAGCTCAAGGTGAAGTAGGTTCAACTGGTCCCCAAGGTATTGAAGGTCCCACTGGTCCCCAAGGTATTCAAGGTAATACCGGATTACAAGGTATTCAAGGCGAAACTGGTCCTACTGGTCCTCAAGGTCTTCAAGGTTTACAAGGAAATGATGGTCCAACTGGCCCATTAGGTCCTACTGGTACCCCAGGTACTCCAGGTGGTCCAACTGGTCCTGCTGGTCCTGCTGGTGGTCTTGCCTCTTATGGATATTTCTATAATGTTGGTCCTCAAACTGTCGCAGTTGGTCCAAGCAATGTTGTTTTATTTAATATGACTGGTGTTGTTTCCGGATTTACATATGGAGCTGGTGTTATTACTATTACAAATGCTGGAACATACGCAATTACATATTCAGCAACATGTACTACAGGATCTGTTCAATTTGCATTATCTCTTAATAATAGCGTTGATGGTTCTGCTGTTTATGGATCTGCAGATGGTGAAGTTAATGGCCAAACAATTTTAACAACGGGTGCTGGTTCTACTTTATCACTTCTTAATACTTCTTTAACTCCTGTCGTTCTTGCTACTGGATTAGGAGGTGTATATTCGAATGTGAACGCATCGATTCTCATTGAGAAGTTAGCTTAAATATTAAAAATATTATATCTATTAGATATTATACTTTATTTATATTGGATGAGATGACATAACATGTAAATTTATATACTATAATACATTATTCTAAAAATGTTTTAAATTAATGTGTAAAACATTTTAATAAAAATTTAATAGTTAATATATATATATAATGGCATCGCATGATAGGTCCAAAAAAGCGGATGATCGTACCCTGAAAAAGGGTAACCGCCAAAAAAAATTAACGGTTACGCAAGAAAAACATAAAGATCATGTAAATAAAAGAAAGAAACCAACTAATGATTCGGATAGTTCTTCTGATGAACATGTTATAACAAATTTTCCTACCAGACAAATGAATACCAATCATGTTGTTACATCAGGTTTAAATCAAAACAATCAAATTGTTAGATCTAACATAAAACAAGGTAATACTGTACCAATTGTTAAACCCCATCAGGATAGTAATGATTTACCGAGTTCTGATCCATCAATTTCAGAATCATCAAAAACTAGACTACATACAGAATCGAGACATCGCAGTCGTAGTTCACGTAGCCATCGCTCACATAGCCATCGCTCACATAGCCATCGCTCACATCACAGTAGACATTCTAGCTGTGATTCAAGCTCATCGTCTGATTATGAATGTCCACCTGGTCCCCCTGGTCCAATTGGTCCACCTGGACCTCCTGGTAAACCAGGTGAAACTGGGTCAACTGGCCCAACTGGTCCTAAAGGTGATACGGGTGAATCAGGAATGATAACAGCATTATGTTTTGATTATTTCTACGACGATACCAATAATCAAAATCCATCTACTGGATATTTAAGCGGAGATACCACCATTCCAGTTAATACAATATATATTAATACTCTTGATGCTTCCAGTGTTAATATTAATATTATTATGAATGCAATTATGACTCATTCTGGTTCGATCAAAGGCCAAATTACAATTGCGCCAACTAGTAATATTAGTGATTTAGCTTTATATACTATTACAAATGTTACATTTTCTAATCCAGTTTATACATTAGATATTGGACAAGTAGGAGGTTCATTGGCAACATTAACTTTGGATGAACCAATCACTGTATGTTTGGCAGTAGCTGGATCACAAGGGCCCTCTGGACCAGCTGGTCCAACTGGTCCAACCGGATCAACTGGTCAAACTGGTCCAACTGGTTTTATGGGTCCGCGTGGTTCTATTGGTCCTACTGGTTCAACTGGACAAACTGGTCCTACCGGGCAAACCGGTCCAGCTGGTCCAACCGGTCCAACCGGTTCAACTGGACAAACTGGTCCAACTGGTCAAACCGGTCCAGCTGGTAAAACTGGTCCAACTGGCTCAACTGGACAAACTGGTCCAACTGGTCAAACTGGTCCAGCTGGTCAAACTGGTCCAACTGGCTCAACTGGACAAACTGGTCCAACTGGTCAAACTGGTCCAGCTGGTCAAACTGGTCCAACTGGCTCAACTGGTCAAACTGGTCCAACCGGTCAAACTGGTCCAGCTGGTCAAACTGGTCCAACTGGCTCAACTGGTCAAACCGGTCCAACCGGTCAAACCGGTCCAGCTGGTCAAACTGGCCCAACCGGTTCAACTGGACAAACTGGTCCAACCGGTCAAACTGGTCCAACTGGTCAAACTGGTCCGACCGGCCAAACTGGTCCAACTGGTCAAACTGGTCCTGATGGTTCTACTGGCCAAACTGGCCCAACCGGCCAAACTGGTCCTACTGGTCAAACTGGTCCTACTGGCCAAACTGGCCCAACCGGTCAAACTGGTCCTACTGGTCAAACTGGTTCAACAGGTCAAACAGGTCCAACTGGTCAAACTGGTCCTACCGGTCAAACTGGTCCGACCGGTCAAACTGGTCCAACAGGTCAGACTGGTTCTACTGGTCCAACTGGCCAAACTGGTCCAACTGGTCAAACTGGTCCAACTGGCGCAACTGGTGAAACTGGCCCAACTGGACAAACTGGTCCTACTGGCCAAACTGGTCCAACTGGTGCAACTGGTGAAACTGGCCCAACTGGCCAAACTGGTCCAACCGGCTCTACCGGACCAACTGGCGCAACTGGTGAAACTGGTCCAACTGGTCAAACCGGCCCGGCCGGCTATACCGGTCCAACTGGTATAGCTGGTGAAACTGGCCCAACTGGACAAACCGGCCCAACTGGCCAAACTGGTCCTACTGGTGCAGCTGGTGAAACCGGCCCAACCGGTGAAACTGGCCCAACTGGCCAAACTGGTCCTACTGGTGCAGCTGGTGAAACCGGCCCAACTGGACAAACCGGTCCAACTGGCCAAACTGGTCCTACTGGCGCAGCTGGCGAAACTGGTCCAACTGGTGAAACTGGCCCAACTGGCCAAACTGGTCCTACTGGCGCAGCTGGCGAAACTGGTCCAACTGGTGAAACTGGCCCAACTGGCCAAACTGGTCCTACTGGTGCAGCTGGTGTAGCGGGTGCAACTGGCGCAACCGGCGCAACTGGTGAAACTGGTCCAACTGGACAAACTGGTCCTACTGGTGCAGCTGGCGAAACCGGTCCAACTGGTGAAACTGGCCCAACTGGCCAAACTGGTCCTACTGGTGCAGCTGGCGAAACTGGTCCAACTGGTGAAACTGGCCCAACTGGCCAAACTGGTCCTACTGGTGC
>Ga0154020_10000543_pt1 | contig 46203 bp, 43 predicted proteins | sample Klosneuvirus_201_FD_109709 | JGI IMG/M metagenome (GOLD analysis project Ga0154020, IMG submission 109709) | Active sludge microbial communities from wastewater, Klosterneuburg, Austria - Klosneuvirus_20160825_MG | ecosystem: Engineered > WWTP > Aerobic digester > Activated sludge | place... | reverse complement strand
CTGCTGGCGACCCTCGGTCGTCCTGATCCACACGGCGAACGTGCAGTCGACGTCGCCGAGGACGATCTCGTCGGGCTTGTCGACCTCGACCACGTCCTTGCCGTCGAAGCGCTGCCCACCGAGAATCACGCCCGGGGTCGTGGCGCTGCCGTTCTGGGTGCCGTCGTGCCCGAGGGTGCTCGCGTCGACGAGCCGTGCGGTGGTGCCGCCCTCGGTGGTGACCTCGTCGAAGTGCCACACCGCGGTCTCGCTCTCCCAGGTCTTCGCGGGCGAGGCCGACGACGTGGCGTCGGCGTTGCCGTAGTAGAGGAAAAACGTGTTCGGCTGGGTCGGGCCGGTCTTCGGCAGGCGCACCCACGCCATGAGGTTGCCGCTGCTCGGCTCCCAGCGCGCGAGCTCGAAGGGCAGCGCGAGCCCGTCGGGGGCGACGAAGCGGAGGTCGCGCCCGTCGCTCGACACCTTGCCGGCGAGGCCGGGATCGGTGAGCACGACCGGGACGACGAAGCCGTCGAGATCGCCTTTCAACGAGGACCCGTCGACGTCGATGCGGCGCCGGTAGGCCCAGGCCTTCTCGGTCCACGTCGGATCGAGGGTGCCTTCGTCCACCGTGTCGGCCCCGGCATCCACGCTCGTGTCCACCGGATCGACCGAGCCGCTGTCCGCGACGCCGTCGACCTCGGCGCGCGCTGCGTCCTCCACGAACGGGCTGCCCTGGCCGCCGGGCTCGAAGCCACACGCCACCGGTCCCACGAGGAGCGCGAGGTAGAGGGCGTCGCGACGCATGGCGTCATGGTAGCCCAGAACGGGCTGCTTGGCAGATCCACCCCTGCATCTCGCCGAGGTCGACGGTCTCTCGCACGAGGAAACCCGCCTCGGCGAGGGCTGCCCCGAGCGTGTCGCCGTCGCGGACCCGCAGGGCGATCGCGAGCACCTCGGGAGGGTCGCCGTCGAGCCCGTGCAGCGCGAGCTCGACGTGGAGGAGCCCGGTCGCCGGATCGACGCGGGTGGTCTCGGTGCAGCGCATGGGCTCCTGGGTGCGGGGGTCGCGGAAGCGTGGCGAGTCGCTCACGCGGCCCGCGAGGCTCGCCTCCGAGGGCAGCCACACGTCGAAGGCGAACGTCCCTCCTGGCTCGAGCTCGGCGCGTACCCCACCGAGGAACGCCGCGAGGTCGGCGGCCGAGTGCAGGTGTCCGAGCGCGTTGAACGGCGCGAGCACGAGGCCGTGCCGGCGCCCCGTGTCGAGCGCGCGCAGATCGCCGAGCGCCCAGGAGAGACGCGCCTGCACGGCGGACGGTTCCCTTGCCATGCGCGCGGCGAGAGCCTCGAGCATCGCGGGATCGAGATCGACCCCGTGCACGCGATGGCCCGCGCGGGCGAGGTGCAGCGCCACCCTGCCCGAGCCGACCGCGCACTCGAGGATCGACGCCGGCCGCAGCGCCTCGGCGAGCGCGAGGTAGTGCGCGAGATCGGCGCTCCAGCCGTGGAACAGGAGATCGTAGATCGCGGGCTGACCATAGAGAGACCGCGCGTGCATGCGACGCGAGGCTCGGTCGATCTTCGTCGCGCGTCGAGGTCTGGAAGTTTCCGCCTTTGGTGCGCGTGACCCGATCGGTGAGCCCGTCGCCACCGAACTCTCATGCAGACCGACGAACGCCCGCTGCCTTCGTTCGAGGACGACGACGACGCGCCGACCTTGCCACGCATCCCCGCGGCGAGGCGCCAGGAGGGCTCCGACCCCGAGCTCCGCGTGGACACGATCCGCGAACCCATCCCCGCGTTCTGGCGCTGGGCTGCTGCACGTGGGTGAGGGTGCGACACCTGATACGACTGGCCGATCTGGGGTTGACCATGTGTAAGATCGGCGAAGGTGGCGAAGGAGGTCGTCGTACCGTTTCCCGATCGCGTGGGTCCGACGACCCACGTGCGCAGCACCCTCTTGTGCGCCTCGCTGCAGTCGCTCCGCGCGCGCACGCTCCAGGACGCGTATCTCGCCGCGCTGCCCGAGGCCGATCGGATGGAGATGCTCGCCATGACCCCTGGCGCGTGGCTGCCCGTGGAGCGCGCGCTGATCCACTACGCGGCCTGCGACAAGCTCCCGCTCGATCGCAACGCGCGCCTCGAGATCGGCGCCGACGTCGCGCGCCGCATCCAGAAGAGCCTGCTCAACGTGATCGTGCGGCTCACCAAGGAGGCGGGCGTGGGCCCCTGGTCGGTGCTCACCCGCGCCGAGAAGCTCCGGCTCCCCACCTGGCAGGGCGGCGGCATCCAGGTCGAGAAGCTGGGCGTGAAGGACGCGCGCCTCGAGTGGATCCGTCAGCCGTGCGCGCGTTCGGAGCACTTCCGGATGGGGTTCCTCGGCGTGGTGAAGGGGCTCTGCGAGCTCTATTGCCGACGCGTGGTCACCAAGGAAGAGGGCGCCCCCGAGGACGATCGCTTCGTCCAGCTCGTCTCCTGGGCCTAGAGGCCGAGGTCCGGGGAGACCTGGACCTCGCACTCGACCAGCAGGTGGGCCAGCTCCCTGCGCAGCGTGGCGACGGTCGCCTCCGTGAGCGGCAGCTCCATGTCGCGCCGGTGGATGCCGGGCCCGTAGTGGTCGTCCTCGGCACGCGTGACGACGAAGCCCTTGCGAGCGAAGAAGGTCGTGACGGCGGGAATGGTGTCGAGCCCGCCCCGGGTCGCGCCCGCGCGCGCGCCGAGCACGAGGCGAACGAGGAGGAGCAGATCGCCGAGGTGCTGGCCGTGGCGCTCCCGGTGCACGATGCCCCAGCACATGCGCGCCTCGCCGTCGCGGAGCCCGAGGCCCCCGCAGGCGATCACGCGGTCGCCGTCGACGAGCACGAGCTCGCGGATGCCCTCGCGCACGACGTCGTCGTCGAGGTAGTCGACGAACGAGGCGCGCTCCACCTCTGCGAAGAACACGGGCACGTTGGAGTCGAACAGGGCCACGCATCCTTCGCGATCGGCCCGCGTGTAGCTCCGGAGCAGCAGCATCTCGGTGTCCTCGGTAGGGCGAACAAAACAAACGAAGACGCCGCGGGGAGGCACCGCGACGTCTTCCACCCGACAAGGGCCAGCGCTGGTGAAACCAGCTCCGTAGGGTGACTGCGGAGGGAAACCTTACTGGCCGCGACGGACGTAGGCCGGGATGTCCCAGTCCTGGTCCAGCGGCGAGGCGAACCGACTCTCGCGCGAAGCCGGCTCGCGGGCCACGTTGGCCGAGGCGGGCGCGGCGGTCTCGCGACGGCGGACCGGCTGCACGAACAGCGGCTCCTCGCGGGGAGGCGCCGTGCGCGTGGGGGGGGGAGCCGTGCGCGCGAGCGGCTGCACGGCCTGCGGGAGCTGGCTCGGCAGGGTCGTGCGCATGTTGCTCTGCGAGGAGATCGCGGCGGACATGGCCGGCGCGTCGTGCACCTCGGTGACGCGGTCGAAGCCGGTCGCGATGACGGTGACCTTGACCATCTCGCCGAGCGAGGGGTCGATGGAGGCACCGAAGATGATGTTGGCGTCCTCGTGCGCCTGCTCCTGGATGAGCGCGGCCGCCTCCTCGATCTCCTTCATCTTCATGTCGGGGCCGCCGACCACGTTGAGGAGGATGCCGGTGGCGCCTTCGACGCTGATGTTGTCGAGGAGCGGGCTGTTGACGGCCATCTCGGCGGCGAGCCGCGCGCGGCCCTGACCCTTGGCGCAGCCGGTGCCCATGAGCGCGCGGCCCATGTTGGACATGACCGTCTTCACGTCGGCGAAATCGACGTTGACGATGCCGATCTGCGTGATCAGATCCGAGATGCCCCGGACGGCCTGGTAGAGGACCTCGTCGGCCCGCTTGAACGCCTCGATGAACGTGAGATCCTCGCCCAGATCGAACAGCTTCTGGTTCGGGATCGTGATGAGAGTGTCGACCTGTTCGGTCAAGAAGTGCAGACCGTTCTCGGCCCGCTTGCTCCGCTGACGCCCCTCGAAGAGGAACGGCTTGGTCACCACGCCGACCGTGAGAGCGCCCTCCTCGCGGGCGATCTGCGCCACGATGGGCGCCGCACCGGTGCCGGTGCCACCGCCCATGCCGGCGGTGATGAAGACCATGTCCGCGCCGGAGACGAGCTCCTTGATGCGGTTGACGTCCTCGAGGGCCGCCTTGCGCCCCTGGTCGGGGTTGGCGCCGGCGCCGAGACCCTTGGTGACCGCGCCGCCGATCTGCAGCTTGGTCGGGGCGGCGTTGGCGTCGAGCGCCTGCCGGTCCGTGTTGATGGCGATGAACTCGACCCCATCCAGGCCGAACTCGATCATGGTGTTGACGGCGTTGCCGCCGGAGCCGCCCACGCCGATCACCTTGATCCGGGCCTGGCTCTCCTGCTGGTCGTCTGCGAACTCGATCTGGAAGCCCATCTCGTCCTCCGCCGCGCGCCTTGGTCTTATCCAGACGCGACGTGTCCCCTTGTCTCTTTGCCTAGTGTCGAGGGGCTTGCTCGTTTGCGGTCGGCACGGGGCGCCTCTTCCCCGTCACTGCGGCCAACCTAGTGAGCTGCCCTTATATAAGCAGAATAAGTAACGTCTTGAAATATCTAAGTGTCCGAAATGAATAAGCTATGCGAAATCAACTACTTCAGAACGCAGCCTTCAGCCAACCCCAGAACCCTGGGCGTTCCTGAGGCGAAGCTTCTTCGCGAGCAGTGCCCGCTTTGCTGACGGGAACCACCGCGGGTTCCTCGTCGCGCGCGGCCTGGGCCGCGAGGGTGTGGGCGCCGTAGCGCGCGAGGCCGACGGCCGTCGCGAACTGGGGTCCGTGGACGAGATCGGTCAGGCCGCGGACGCCGACGGGGTAGCCGCGACGAACCGGCATGCCGAGGATCTCCTCGCCGAGCTCGGTGGTGCCGTCGAGGAGGACGCCGCCGCCGCAGAGGACGACGCCGGCCGAGAGCTGCTCGAGGTAGCCGCTCTCCTCGAGCTTCTGGCGGACCACGGCGAAGATCTCCTCGACGCGGGGCTCGATGATGTCCGCGAGGACGCGGCGGGGGACCCGACGGGCGGCGTAGCCACCGACCCCAGGGACCTCCATCTCCTCGTCGCCGCCCACCATGCGGCCGAGAGCGCACCCGCGCGCGTGCTTGAGGCGCTCGGCCTCGGCCATCGGGGTCCGCAGGCCGGCCGCGATGTCGCTCGTGACGCTCATCCCGCCGACCGGGATGACGCTCGCGCCGACGATGCCGCCGTCGACGTAGAGGATCAGGTCGGTGGTGCCGCCGCCGATGTCGACGACCGCGACGCCGATTTCCCGCTCGTCCTCGGTGAGGACGGCTTCGGCCGAGGCCAGGGGCTCGAGCACGATGTCGGCCACGGTGAGGCCGCAGCGCTCGGCGCACTTGATGACGTTCTCGACGCAGGACCGGGCAGCCGTGATGAGCTGGGCCTTGCACTCGAGGCGGACGCCGCTCATGCCGATCGGCTCGCGGATGCCGTCCTGCGTATCGACCAGGTACTCGCAGGGGAGCACGTGGAGGATCTGCCGATCCGTCGGGATCGGGATGGCGCGCGCGTTCTCGAGGACGCGGTCCACGTCGCTCCGGGTCACCTCGTTGGAGGCGACGGCGACGACGCCGTTGCTGCTCTGCGCGCGGACGTGGCTCCCGGCGATGCCGGCGAACACGGTGCGGATCTCCACCCCCGCCATGTTCTGGGCCTCTTCGATCGCCTGCCGGATCGACTCGGTGGTCGATGCGACGTTGGCGACGACGCCCTTGCGCAGTCCCTTGCAGGGCACGTTGCCGACCCCGAGCACTTCCAGCTCGATGTCCCCACCCTCGCCTGCGCGGACTTCGGCGACCACCGCGCACACCTTGGTGGTGCCGATGTCGAGCCCGACGACGATCTCACCTTGCTTGGCCATCCGAGTTTGCTCCCGTTCCGTTTCCTGCGCCGACCCTCGCGGATGTCGGAACGAACGGCCAAGTTTGTGTGCGCTCACGGGTTGCCCCCCTTCGGGTGCTTGCCCGCCTTGGCGACCGGTTTCGCGGGCGCGACGGCCTTTTTTGGCTCTTCCACGGTCACCTGGGCCGGGGGCAGCGCCGCCACGAGCCGGACCACGATTCGCTCCGGATGGACGTCGTCGTCGAGGAACACGACGGTCGGGCGGGCCCCGCGGCGGGTGAGCTCGGCCTCGATGCGGGCGCCGGTGCGGATCTTGGGGCGGTAGTTGGTCTTGCCGAAGACCAGGCGCACGACCTTCTGCTTGCCGACCGACGCGGTGATGCCGCCGTCGTGGTCGACGTTGAGCTCCTGCACGCGCCCGCCGAACAGGCCGACCCGCTCGATCTCGGCGGCGAGGTCGAGGCCCCGGCGGATGATCTGCGCGACGGCCTCGCGGTCGGCGGTGGCATCGGAGTCGGTGATGCCGGTGAACACCGGCAGATCGCCCGGATCCTCGTTCTCGACGCGCTTGAAGATCTCGCCCTGCGGCGTCGCGAGGAACGTGCCCGTGCTCAGCGCGACCAGCGCCCCGGCCTCGCGCTCCCACACCTCCACACTGACCGTCGACGGCAGCTTGCGCGACACGTGCGCGCGCTCGATCCAGGGGTCCTTCTCGAGCTTCTGCTTCACGCCCTCGAGATCGAGCTCGACCACGTTCTGGCCGAGCGCGAGGCCCGCGATCGCCGTGACCTGCTCCTTGGTGCGGTGCTTGCCACCCTCGATGCGCAGGTCCTTGAGCGCGAAGCGCGGGCTCCTGGTGACGTAGCGACGGGCGTGCACCGCGGCGAACACGCCGGCGGCGACGATGGCGACGCCGACGACGATGCGACCGACGAAGCGCAGGCGGCGCCAGAGCAGGTCCGGGTCCCACGCGGGCTGGCGCTCGACGCGCACGTTCTCCGGCGCGGCGCGCGGAGGCGTCAGCACGCGGCGGTTGCTCGGGAGCTTGCTCACGGCACCCCCTGCGCGGCCTGCCGCGAGGCGAGGAGCTCGCGCACGCACTTGTTGATGTCCCCGGCGCCGAGCGCGATGACGATGTCACCCGGGCGCACCAGGGCCTCGAGCCGCTCGGTGACCGCGGCGCGCGGCCCGACGTAGGTCACGTCGTGGTGCCCGTGCGCGCGGATGTTCCTGGCGAGCTCCTCGGCCGAGGCGCCGGGGATCGGCTCCTCGCCGGCGGCGTACACGTCGGCCACCAGCACCACGTCGGCGCGGTTGAACGCCCGCGCGAACTCCGGCATGAGCGCCGCCGTGCGCGAGTAGCGGTGGGGCTGGAACGCGACGACGATGCGGTGTTGCCCCGCGTCGTAGGCGCGCCGCGCGGCGTCGAGGGTGGCCTCGATCTCGGCGGGGTGGTGGCCGTAGTCGTCGACCAGCACCATCCCGTCGACCTCGCCGACGATGGTGAAGCGCCGCTGCACGCCGCCGAACGAGGCGAGCGCGTCGCGCACGAGATCGAGCGGGCACTCGAGCTCGTCGGCCACGGCGATCGCCGCGAGCGTGTTGAGCACGTTGTGCTGCCCGGGCATGCGCACCGTGAACTCGCCGAGGTGATCGCCGCGGAACCGCGAGACCTGGAAGCTCGTCGAGAGGCCGTGGAAGCGCACGTGCGAGGCCCGGTAGTCGGCGGCGGCCGAGAGTCCGTAGGTGACGTGACGGCGGCGGATCCGCGGCAGGATGGCCTGCACGTGCGGGTGGTCGAGGCACAGCACGCCGAGGCCGTAGAACGGCACCCGCTCCACGAAGTCGACGAACGCCTGCGAGAGACGGTCGAACGTGCCGTAGTGGTCGAGGTGCTCGGGGTCGATGTTGGTGACGACCGCGATGGTGGGGGTGAGGCGCAGGAACGAGCCGTCGGACTCGTCGGCCTCGGCGACCAGGATGTCCCCCTGCCCGAGCCGCGCGTTGGAGCCGAGCGCGTTCACCTTGCCGCCCACGACCACCGTCGGGTCGAGGCCCGCCGCGCGGAGCACGGTCGCGACCAGCGAGGTCGTCGTGGTCTTGCCGTGTGAGCCGCCGATGGCCACGCCGTGTTTGAGGCGCATCAGCTCGGCGAGCATCTCGGCGCGCTGGATGACCGGGGTCTCCTTCGCCCGCGCCTCGAGCACCTCGGGGTTGTCGGGGCGCACCGCGCTCGAGATGACGACGACGTCGGCGCCCTGCACGTTCTCGGCGCGGTGGCCGAGGTCGACGCGCACGCCGAGGCCCTCGAGGCGCCGGGTCACGTCGGAGGCCTTGAGGTCGGAGCCCGAGACGTCGAAGTCGAGCGAGCGCAGGATCTCGGCGATCCCGCTCATCCCGATGCCACCGACGCCGACGAAGTGCACGTGGCGAACGCGTCCGCGGAACATCAGGCAGCCCTCCGGTCGAGGTGGAGCGGGAGCACGTCGTCGGCGATGCGCAGCGCCGAATCGGGCACCCCGCGGGCGCGGGCGTGGTCGGCCATGTCGACCCGTCGCGCATCGTCGGTGGAGAGCTCGGCGATCGCGTGCACGAGCGCGTGCACCGTGGCGTGCTCCTGGCGCAGGGCCACCGCGGCGCCTGCCTCTGCGAGCGCCTCGGCGTTCTTCGCCTGGTGGTCGTCGGCGGCGTGTGGGTACGGGATCAGCACCGCGGCGCGGCCGATGGCGCAGAGCTCGGCGCAGGTGAGCGCGCCGGCGCGGCACACCACGAGGTGGGCCGCGCGGACCTGCGCGGGGACGTCGTCGATGAACTCGGTCACCGTGATGGGCGCGTCGACGCGCGCGTAGGCCTCGCGGACCGGCTCGGCGCGGCCGCGGCCCGCCTGGTGGAGCACGGTCAGCTCGTGGCCGTCGGCGACGAGCGCGCCGAACACGGCGGGCAGCGTGCGGTTGAGGTGCTCGGCGCCCTGGCTCCCGCCCATGACCAGGATCGACAGCGGCTCGCCCTGCGCGCGCGCTGGTGAAGGGGTCGGCGTGAAGTCCGCGCGGAGCGGGATCCCGAGGGCGCGGCCCTTGCTGCCGACCGACCCGAGCAGCTCGGGGAAGGCGACGTAGATCCGCTTGGCGAGCGGGCCGAGGAGGCGCTGGGTGAAGCCGGCCACGCGGTTGGGCTCGAGCAGCGCGAGCGGGATGCCGAGCGCCGACGCCGCGAGCGCCACCGGCCCCGCCGCGTAGCCGCCGATCGAGACGACCAGCCCTGGGCGCACGCGCCGCAGGAGGCCGAAGGCCTGGCCCGTCGCGGCCGCAGCGATCGCGCCTCCGCGCAGCGCGCCGAACACCGAGCGTCCCTTGAGCGGCTCGATCGCGAGCGTCTCGAGGCGGTGTCCGCGCGCTCGGACCACCCGGGCCTCGAGGCCCTTCTCGGTGCCGACGAACACGCACTCGGCCTCGCGGGCGCGCACGGCGAAGCCCTCCTCGACCAGGCCGAGGAGGGGGAACACGTGGCCGCCGGTGCCACCGCCTGCGAGCAGGATCGGCCTCACGCGGGGGCTCCTTGGGTAGGGGCTTCGTGCGCGCCGGCGCCAGCCGTGGCCTCGGTCGCGTGGCGCGACACGTTGAGCAGGACGCCCGCGCCGATCGCGTTGACCAGCAGCGACGAGCCGCCGAACGAGATGAACGGCAGCGTCAGCCCCTTGGTCGGCAGGAGCGACATGGCGACGGCGAGGTTGATCAGCGCCTGCAGCGCGAACAGCGTCGAGATGCCGAACGCGAGGTAGGTGCCGTAGTCGTCCGGGGCCTTGAACGCCGAGCGGATCCCGCGCGAGACCAGCGTGACGTAGGCGAGGCAGAGCATGGCCACGCCGACGAACCCGAGCTCCTCGCCGATGACCGCGCCGACGAAGTCGGTGTGCGCCTCGGGCAGGTAGAGGATCTGGAGGCCCTTGCCGAGGCCGAGGCCGAACGCGCCGCCCGAGCCGAACGACATGCGGGCCTGGAACGGCTGGTAGGCGAGGTCTTGCCGGTGGGCCTCCATCTCGAGCCAGGCGACGACCCGTTGCCAGCGGTACTCGCGGAAGCGGACGACGGCCGCGCCGGCCACGCTGCCGATGAGGAGCGCGCCCATGATGTAGCCGACCTTCGCGCCCGCCACGAACAGCATGGTGAACGTGAGGAGCAGGAGCACGACGGCGCTGCCGAAGTCGGGCTGCTTCATGCAGAGCAGCACGAGGAAGCCGGACATGAGCAGGTGCGGGAGGAAGCCGACGCTGAAGGTCTTGACCCCCTCGCCCTTCTTGGCCAGCGAGTACGCGAGCCACAGCACGAGGCCGAGCTTCGCGAGCTCCGCGGGCTGGATGTGCACCGGGCCGACGGCGATCCAGCGGGTCGCGCCGCCGCCGCGCTTGCCGAGACCGGCGACGCAGGCGGCCATCAGCGCGACGACCACGCCGAGGATCGGGTAGGTGAGCTTGCGGAGGCGGTGGTAGTCGATGCGCGAGACGACCCACGCGAGGCCGAGGCCCACGGTGCCGTAGGCGACCTGCTTCTTGAGGAAGAACTGCGGGTCGTGGCGCTGGACGGTCGCCTCGATGGCGCTCGCCGAGTAGACCATCACCACGCCGAAGCAGATCAGCGTGACCACGATCGCCGCCATGAGCGGGTCGACCGGGCCGGGCACGGCGAAGAACGCCCGCGCCCGCGCGAGGGGGGATTCCTTCTTCGGGGTCATGCGCGCTCCTTCGCCCGCACGGCCGCGACGAAGCGATCGCCGCGATCCTTGTAGTCCTTGAACATGTCGTAGCTGGAGCAAGCGGGTGAGAGCAGCACCGCGTCGCCGCGCTGGGCGAGGCGCGCCGCGCGCTCGACCGCGTCGTCCATCGAGCTCGCGTGCTCGGTCGGCACGGCACCCGCCGCGGCCGCGGCGATCGCGGGGCCGGCCTCTCCGATCGTGACCAGCGCGCGCCCCTTCTCGGCGAGCGCCGCGACCAGCGGGGCGTAGCTGCCGCCCTTGTCGCGGCCACCGGCGATGAGCACGCCGCGCGGCTCGGCGAGGCCGAGGAGCGCGGTGACCGAGGCGCCGACGTTGGTGCCCTTGGAGTCGTCGTAGTAGCGGACGCCGGCGATCTCGGCGACGAGCGCGGTGCGGTGGGGGAGCCCGCGGAACGCGTCGACGGCCTCGCCGAAGCGGCGGGGGTCGGCGCCGAGCGCGACGGCCGCGGCCCACGCCGCGCACAGGTTCTGCAGGTTGTGGCGGCCCTCGAGGTGGAAGCGCGAGAGCGGGAGCGTGACCGACGAGCGGCGATCGACGAGGGTATCGCCCTCGATGCCGACCGCGGCGGGCGCGGGGCCGTCGACGGTGAGGAGCGCGCCGCCCGAGAGCGCGGCGAGGCGCAGGCAGAGCTCGTCGCCGTGCGGGACGATGGCGAAGTCTCCCGCGCCTTGCGCGCGGAATGCGTTGCCCTTGGCCTGCGCGTAGGCCTCGAACGACGGGTAGCGATCGAGGTGGTCGGGGGTGACGTTGAGCACGACCGCGGCGCGCGGGCGGAACCCGGCCACGCGCTCCACCTGGAACGAGGAGACCTCGACCACCGCGAGGCCGTCGCGCGAGACGCCGCGATCGCCGTCGAGGACGGCCTGCGCGAGCGGGGTGCCGAGGTTGCCCCCGGCGAACACGGGACGACCGGTGGTGGCCGCGAGCGCGGCGCAGAGCTCGGTCGTGGTGCTCTTGCCGTTGGTGCCGCCGATCGCGGCGATCGGCGCCTCGACGTACCAGCTCGCGAGCTCGATCTCGGAGACCACGCGCGCGCCGCGGCGCTCGGCTTCGGCGAGGAACGGCAGGCGCGGCACGCCGGGGGAGACGACGACCAGGTCGGCCGCGAGGAGGTCGACGTCGTGGTGACCGAGGGCGAACTCGATGCCGTCGGCCTCGAGCGCCTTCGCGGTGGCCTCGGCCTTGTCGCGCGGGCGGGCGTCGTTGGCGAGCACGCGCGCACCGAGCCGCTTGCAGAGCCGCGCCGCGGCCTCGCCCGAGGCGCCGAGCCCCACCACGACCACCTTCTTGCCGGAGAGCGATCGCATCAGCGCACCTTCAGCTGGGCCACGCTCACGAGCGCGAGCAGGATGGTGATGATCCAGAACCGGACCACGATCTTGGTCTCGGGCCAGCCCTTGGCCTCGAGGTGGTGGTGGAACGGCGCCCGCAGGAACAGGCGGCGCGGCGTGCCGGTGAAGCGGCGAGTGGCCTTGAACCACATGGTCTGCACGAAGCTCGAACCAGCCTCGACGACGAAGATCCCGCCGAGGATCAGCGAGAGCAGCTCGCTCTTGGTGAGCACCGCCAGCATGCCGATGCCGCCGCCGAGCGCGAGGGCGCCGACGTCGCCCATGAACACGCTCGCAGGGAAGGCGTTGAACCAGAGGAACCCGATGCCCGCGCCGACCATGGCGCCGCAGTAGATGGTGAGCTCGCTCGCCGCCGAGATGCTCGGGATGTCGAGGTAGCGCGCGACGGAGAAGTAGACGTCGGGCCGCGCGATGGCCTTGGCGATCTCGGGGGCGATGTTGAGGTGCTTCGCGAGCACCATGCCGCTCACCACCGTGCCGGTCAGGTAGGCGATGACCAGGTAGGTGACGGCGTTGATGATGACCGGGCCGATGGCCAGGCCGTCGGCGCCGTCGGTGAGGTTCACGCCGTTCGACATGCCGACCACGACGATCAGCGCGAAGGCGAAGTAGACCCCCGCCGGCAGCGCGAAGGTGTGCTTGCTGAACGCGAGGAACGGCACCGCGAGGTGGTGCCGGATCGCGAGCCAGTCCTGCGGCAGGCCCTTGTGGCCGAGGAACACGTAGCCGAGGGCCGCGCCGCCCACGAGGAACTGCCCCACGAGCTTGTAGCGAGCAGGGAGGCCCTCGCTGCTCTTGTGCCGGATCTTCAGGAAATCGTCGAGGTAGCCGATGACCCCGTAGCCCGCGGTGACCGCGGCGGTCGACCACACGAACACGCTCTTCGGGTCGGCCCACAGCACCGTCGGGACCAGGAGGCAGAGGAGGACCAGCGCGCCGCCCATGGTGGGGGTCCCGCGCTTGACCTGGTGGTGCGCGGCCTCGTCCTCGCGGACGACCTGCCCGATCTGCTTCTTCTGCAGCTCGCGGATGAACCATGGGCTCATGAGGAAGCTCATGAGCATGGCCGTCAGCGTCGCGGCGACCGCGCGGAACGGCACGTAGCGGAGGACGTTCAGGCCTCCGATGTGGTGTCGCAATGGGTAGAGGAGCTCGTAGAGCATGTTGGTTCAGCTCCCCTCCTTCGCCCCTGCATCCGTGATCTCGCCGCCGTGGGCCAAGATCGCGTCGACCACGACCTCGGCCCCCACCCCGCGGGAGGCCTTGACCAGCACGAGGTCCCGCGGCCCGACCTCGATCAGGGCCGCCGCGTCGGCCGCGCTCGCGAACCGCTCGCCGCCGTAGCGCTCGGCCCAGCCGCCGAGGGAGATCACGCGGTCCGCCTGGACCGCCGCGATCGCCCGCGCGACCTCGTCGTGCGCCTCCTCGGCGAAGTCCCCGAGCTCGCGCATCTCGCCGGCCACGACGACCAGCCGCCGCCCGGCGGCGTCGGCCATGCGGCGCGCGGTGGTCAGCGAGGAGACGAACGCGCTGGGGCTCGCGTTGTAGGTGTCGTCGAGGATCCAGACCCCGTCGCGGCGACGGCGGAGGGCGAGGCGCCCCGGCGTCGAGCGCGCGGCGCCGAGCCCGTGGTGGGGGACCGGACCGAGACCGAGGAGCGCGAAGACCTCGTCCGCGGCGGCGACCGCGCCAGCGGCGTCGAGCAGCGCGACGTCGCCGAGGAGGGCCAGCGAGAAGGGCCGGCCACCGATGGTGGCGTTGGCGCGGCCCTCGTCGTCCCACCGCTCGTCCTCGATGTGCACGTCGGCGGACGCCGCGCGGCCGAAGCTCCTGCGCCGCGTCGTGACCGGCGCCACGGCGAGCGCGGCGAGCGCGAACTCGTCATCGGCACACGCCACCGCGACCGCGCGGGTGCCCGCGAAGATCGCCGCCTTCTCCTTGGCGACGGCCTCGCGCGGGCCGACGCGACCGACCCACCACGGGTCGCCGGCGAGCCGCGGCGCGCCCGCGAGCCCCTCGGCGTGCGCGAGGCCGACCGACACGAGGATGGAGACGTCGGGCTCGGCGATCGCCGTGAGCGCCGCGATCTCGCCGCGGACGCTGGTGCCCATCTCGATCACCGCCGCGCGATGGCCGGGGCCGAGCGCGAGCAAGGTCATGGGCACGCCGATGCGGTTGTTGAGGTTGCCGCGGGTCGCGAGCACGCCGTCGCCGAGCCGCGTGCGGAGCGCGGTGGCCGTGAGCTCCTTGGTCGTCGTCTTGCCGACCGACCCCGTGATGCCGACGACGATCGCGGGAGAGCGGCGGCGGTGGTGGCGGGCGAGCGCGCCGAGCGCGACGAGGGTGTCCTCGACCACGACCCCCCGCCCGCCGTCGGTGGCGGCCTCGACCAGCACGCCCCCCGCCCCGGCCTGCATCGCGGCGGGCACGAAGGCGTGCCCGTCGAACGACTCCCCGCGCAGGGCGACGAACAAGCACCCCGGCCAGATCGCGCGCGAGTCGGTGCAGACGCCGGTGAAGACAGAGTCGGGCGCGACGCCGAAGAGCGCGCCGCCGCACAGGAACGACACCTCGGCCGCGGTGAAGCGCGCGTCGTTGTGGGGGATCACCGTCGCCACGTGGCCCTCCACCGCGCGAGCGCCGCGCGGGCCTCGGTGACGTCGTCGAACGGACGCTTCTCCTTGCCGACGATCTGGTAGTCCTCGTGCCCCTTGCCGGCGACGAGCACGGTGTCGCCCGCGCGCGCCTCGGCGATGGTCCACGCGATCGCCGCGGCCCGATCGGGCTCCACGTGGCGCGTCGCGTGACCGGTCATGCCGGGGAGGATCTGCGCGATGATCGCCGCGGGATCCTCCGTGCGCGGGTTGTCGCTCGTGACCACCGCGACGTCGGCGGCGCGCGAGACGGCGTGCCCCATCTGTGGGCGCTTGCCGGCGTCGCGATCGCCGCCGCACCCGAACACGCAGAAGAGGCGCCCCTCGGTCAGCGGACGCAGGGTGGCGAGCACGCGGTCGAGGGCGTCCGGCGTGTGCGCGTAGTCGACGAGCACGAGGGGGTCGCCCTCCGTGGACGCGCGCTCGAGCCGGCCTCGCACGCCGTGCGCCGCGCCGAGCGCCGCCACCGACTCGGCGGCCGGGTGGTCGAGCGCCACGAGGGCGCCGAGCGCCACGAGCAGGTTCTCGAGGTTGTGCGCGCCGAGCAGCGGGCTCGAGAGCCGCGCGGGCACGCCGAGGATCGCGACCTCGGCGTCGATCCCGCGCGCGGTGAGGGTGCAGGCGCGGGTCTCGATCTCGGCCGGCCGCCCGGGCTGCGTGGAGACGCGGAGCGCGCTCGTCCCGAGCTCCTCGGCGAGCCGCGCGCCCCAGGGGTCGTCCACACAGACCACCGCCGAGCCGGGCGACAGATCGACGAACAGGCGGCGTTTGGCGGCGAAATACGCCTCCATCGTCGCGTGGTAGTCGAGGTGATCCTGGGTGAGGTTGGTGAACGCGGCCACCCGGACGCGCGTGCCCTCGAGGCGACGCTGGTCGAGCGCGTGCGAGGAGGCCTCCATCGCGACCGCGGTCGCCCCGCCGTCGTGGGCCCAGGCGAGCAGCCGCGCGAGCTCGTCGCCCTCGGGCGTGGTGTGCGTGGTGGGGCGCGTCTCGCCAGCGAGCTCGGCGCCCACGGTGCCGATGCGCGCGCAGCGCCCGCCGAGGCGATCGAGGGCCTCGGCGATCAGCGCGGTGGTCGTGGTCTTGCCGTTGGTGCCCGTGAGCGCGACCACGTCGAGCGCGTACGACGGGTGGCCGTGCACCGCGGAGGCGACGACGCCGATCGCGGCGCGCAGGTCCTCGGCAGGCACCTCGAGCACGGGGACGGCGCAAGCCTCCTCGGTGTGTTCGCGCAGGACGGCGACCGCGCCGCGGGCGATCGCGTCCGTCACGAACTGCGCGCGACGAGCCGCGTCGACCGAGCCCGGTCGCGAGACGAAGAGATCGCCGGGACGCACCGCGCGCGAGTCCTGCTGCACGTCGGTGACGACGACGTCCGCGCCCACGTGGCGCACCGCGCGGCGCGGACCGCCGAGCTCGAGCGCGAGCCACGACAGCGTCGCGTCCTTGCGGCTCCGGGGGGGGACGGCGCTCGGCACTGGATCACGAGGGCGGCACGAGCCGCAGCTTGACGGTGGAACCCTTGAGGATCGCGCCGCCCGCCGGCGGATCCTGCTCCTTGACGGTGCCCGTGCCCTCGACGACGGGCGCCAGGCCGAGGGCCACCAGCGTCTTGATCGCCTCGCGCGCGCCCATGCCGGCGAGATCGGGCACGATGGCCGCGTTGGCGCCGGTGAGCGCCGCGGGGCTCGCGGCCTTGGGCCCGCTGGCCTTCAGCGGGAGCACTGGCGCGCCGTTGGGACCGGTCGCATCGAGCTTGGCGGCGTCCGCGTAGACGCGCGGCGTCGGATCCTCGAGCGGGAACGTGATGGGGGTCTTGGCGACCTCGCCGGTCGGCGCGACGCCGTAGCGAGCGATGGCCCGCATCGCGATGCGCTTGAACACCGGCGCGGCGACCTGGCCGCCGAGGTGGGCCACCCACGGCTCGTCGAGCACCACGGCGATCACGAACCGCGGCTTCTGCGCGGGCACGAAGCCCACGAACGAGGCGACGAACTTGTCGGGGTCGTACTTGCCGGTGCTCGGGTCGGCCTTCTGCGCGGTCGCGGTCTTGCCGGCCACGCGGTAGCCCGGGATGTTGGCCTCGCGCCCGGTGCCGCCCTCCTCGACGACGCCGGCCATCATCTCGGTGACCATGCGCGCCGCGGCGGCGGGGATGACCTCGCGCTTGACCGTGGGGAGCTCCTCGCGGACCAGCGCGCCGGTGGCGCTCGTGACCTTGCGCACCAGCATCGGCTCGAGCAGCCGGCCGCCGTTGGCGATCACGCTCATCGCCATCGCGAGCTGCATGTTGGTGACGCTGATGCCCTGGCCGAACGACGCCGAGGCGATGTCGACCTCGAACCACGGGCGGCCCTTGGGACGCAGCACGCCGCTCGTCTCGCCGGGCAGGCCCACGCCCGTCACCTCGCCGAACCCGAACCGCTTGAGCGCGCCGTAGAGGCCCGCCTCGCCGAGCGAGAGGCCGATCTTGGCGGCGCAGATGTTCGACGACTTGGCGATCACCTGGCTCGGCGTGAGCATCGACTCCGGGTGCGTGTCGTGGATGGTGACGCCGCCGATCTGCCACGCGCCGTTCTCGCAGTAGAGCTCCTTGGTCGGGTCGAGCTTGCCCTCGGCGAGCGCCGCGGCGACGGTGAAGATCTTCATCGTCGAGCCCGGCTCGATGCGGTCGGCGGTGCTGTGGTGGCGACGCAGCTCGAGGGGCGAGTCGCCGTAGTCGTTGGGGTTCCAGCCGGGGGCGGTGGCCATCGCGAGCACCTCGCCGGTGTTCGGATCGATGACGACGGCGCTGCCGCTCTTGGCCTCGAACGCCTTGATCGCGGCCTCGAGGTCCTCTTGCACCTGGAACTGCAGGCCGAGGTCGAGCGCGAGGTGCACGTCGTCGCCGGCGAGCGAGCGCTCGTCGTCGAGGCCGTCGCCGAACAGCAGCGTGCCCTGGCGATCGCGGAGCGCGGTGATGGCGTCGGTGCTGCCCTTGAGGTCGTCGTCGCAGGACTTCTCGAGGCCATCGAGCCCCTGGCCGTCGCCGCCGACGTAGCCGACCACGCCCCACACCGCCTCGCGCCCGGGGTAGAAGCGGTGGCCCTCGCCCTCGACCATGAGCCCCTTCATCGCGTCGGGCTTCTTGGGGTCGGCGAGCGCCTTGAGCGCGGTGGCCTCGTCCTGGGAGAGGCGGCGCTTGAGCCACACGAACCGCTTCTTGCTCTTGAGCTTGGCGGAGACCTCCGGGAACGGGAGGTTGAGCGCCTGCGCGAGGCGCGCGGCGTTGGCGTCGAGCGTCGACGGCACCTTGACGTCGGGCAGGCCGCGGATCATCTCGGCCACGTTGACGGCGGCGCTCGGCACGTCGACGGAGACCGCGAGGGGCTCGCCGTTGCGGTCGAGGATCGACCCGCGCATCGGCTGCACCTTCAGGCGCTTCTGGCGCTGACGCTCCGCGATCATGCGCCACTCGGCGCCGTGCTTGACCTGGATGTTCCACGCGCTCGACACGACGGAGCCGAGGCCGAGCACGAGGAAGCCCGAGAGCACGAACATGCGGAAGCGGATCCAACGCGCGCGGCGCGGGTCGACGTTCCTCACGGCGGGCCTCCCTTGGCGGAGGCGCTCGGCAGGGGCTTGGCGCTCGCGCTCGCAGCAGGCTGCGGGGGCGCGGCCTCGGTCTTCTCGATCGGCGCGCCGACGACGAAGATGCGCTGGGGCGGCGGCTCCTCCATGCGGAGCACGCCCTTGGCCACGGCCTCGATGCGCTCGGGGTTCTTGTAGCTGACCGCCTCGACCTGGAGGACGCGGCGCGTCTCGCGGAGCACGGCCTGCTTCTGGCGCGCCTTGCCGAGCTTGTACCCGAGCTCGACGGCGCGGCTGCGCATCGCGAGATAGAGGATGAACGACGCCGCGGTGGCGATGACCGCGAGCGACCAGAGCGCGACGAAGCGATTCTCGCGCCTCATGCCTTCCCCCACTTCTTCTTGCGCTTCTCTTCGTAGCGAGCGGCGCGGTCGAGCGGTGCCTCGCCGGCCCGACGACGACGGGCGGCGCGGAGCTTCGCGCTGCGGGCGCGCGGGTTGTGCGCGACCTCCTCGGCGCTCGCCTCGACCGGCTTCTTCACGAGCGCCTCCCACACCGCCGCTTCGTCGAACGCGTTCGTCACCCGGCGGGCCGCGAGCGAGTGGAACGAGATGAGCGCGGCCACGCCGTCCTCGGCGAGCAGCGCGGGGAGCGACGCGAGCAGGCGGTCGAGCTGTCCGAGCTCGTCGTTCACCGCGATGCGCAGCGCCTGGAACGTGCGCGTCGCCGGGTCGATGCCGCCGACGGTGTTGCCGCCGACCGCGGAGTAGATGGCGTGGCGGAGATCGCCGGTGGTCGCGAGCTCGCCGCGCTCGGCCGCGTCCTTGATGGCGCGGGCGATCTTGCGCGAGCGGCGCTCGTCGCCGAACTCGAAGATCACGTCGGCGAGGGCGTCGGCCGAGAGCTCGTCGACGAGCTCGCGCGCGGTGCGGCCGCTCGAGCGGTCCATGCGCATGTCGAGCGGGCCGCTCGAGGCCTCGCGACGCAGGCTCATCCCGCGATCGGGGTCGTCGAGCTGGGGCGAGGAGACGCCGAGGTCGGCGACGAGGCCCGCGAGGCCGGTGGGGAGCAAGTCGGCGGCGTCGCCGAACGCGCCGCGCACGACCGAGAAGCGATCGCCGAACGCAGCGAGGCGCGCGCTCGCGGCGGCGATGGCCACGTCGTCGCGGTCGACGCCGATCACGCGGCACGCCGGGTCGGCCTTCAAGAGGGCCTCGGTGTGACCACCCCCGCCGAGGGTGACGTCGGCGTAGGTGGCGCCCGCGCGCGGCGCGAGGAACCGCACGACCTCGTCGCGCAGGATGGTGACGTGGTGGAACCCGGTCACAGCCCGAGCTCCGAGAGCTTGTGCGCGAGCGCGGCGCGCTCCTCGTCGGTGGTCTCGATGGCCTTGGCCCAGCGCGCGACGGACCAGAGCTCGGCCCACCGCCCCATGCCGGCCCACAGGCAGTCCTTCTCGAGGGCGGCGTGCGCGCGGAGCGACGGCGGCACGAGCACGCGGCCCTGTGCGTCGGGCGCGATCTCGACCGCGGCCGAGACGTAGATGCGGCGGAGCTTCACGACGGCGGGGTCGAAGCGCGGGAGCTTGGAGAGCTTCTCCTCGAACGCGCGCCACTCGACGATCGGATAGGCGACGAGACACGGGTCGAGCGAGGCCGTGAGGACGAAGACGGGCTCGTGCCCGAGCGCCTCACGAAAGCGCGAAGGGAGGCTCGTGCGCCCCTTCGCGTCGATCGCGTGCTCGTGCTGGCCCTGCCACATCGTCTTCGGTCCTATCTCGGATGGCGGCGGGCTTGGCACTTCTTCCCACCAATCACCACGAGTTGGCCCACCCTACGGAGGTGGCGGGGGGCGCGTCAAGAAGACGGATCGGGGAAATTCCCGGATTTGCATGCGCACATCGGCGCCAGGACCGTCGACCGGGTCCGGCGCGTTGCGTCATGAAGTGGGTGTGGATAACCCGTGGGGAGACCGCGGGCCCAGTTAATCGCTCGGTCGAGCAAAATGGCCGATTTCGGATCTTGACAGTCCCCTTTCGGGACTGTGGGCAACCCTCGATTTCGGAGGCTCAGCGCGACGGTCGATGAGGGGGGCGTCGACGTAGGTGGAGGAGGGCCAACGAGGCCGCGAGGAGCGGGAATTCCAGGGTGGAACGGCCTGCTGCCATTGATGACACGCTGCAGGAGCCCCCCACGGGGCTCATCGGCAGTCGCTGACCTTCAGCACCTGCGGGTCGGATGGCGAGCATGGGGTCCACGCCGCTGGATCGAGCTCGAGGGTGCGGAGGTCGCTGCCGACGAAGCGCGCGCCGTCCGCGGTTCGCTGCACGCAGCTTCGCTCCTCGGCGGGCAGGTTCGAGCGGCCCGTGACCACCGCGCAGGCTGCGGGCGCTCGGGGTCGGAGGCAGCGCGCGGCGGGGTCGTAGGCCTGCAGCGGGATCGCGCTGCAGCCGGGCTCGCAGGCGCCCGCGTCGAGGTCTGCACATGGCGCGACGCCGACCTCGCTGGCGCAGGCGGTCAGGGACAGGACGACGAAGAGCGGGATCAGGCGGGCGGGTGACATGTCTTGCTCGGGGTGCCGGCGGACTGGGTGCAGGTCCAGCCGGCGGCTGCGCAGTCGGCGTCGGCGGTGCACGCGCGGACGCAGCGTCCGGCCATGCCTTCGGGGAGCTTGAAGGTCGCGTCGAAGCGCGCCGCGTCGAGGCGAGGATCGCAGACGAAGCCGGCGGGACACTCGGGGTTCGTGGAGCCGAAACCCACGGTCTTGCACGCCGTGGCGCAGACACCGGTGTCGACGGCGCCACCGGGCTTGCCGAGGCAGAAGCAGTCCTTCGACGGGAACTTCGGGCCGGCGTCGGGCGTGCAGAGGTCGCCGTCCTTCTTCGCGAACGACCACCGACAGTGGCGGGTGCCACCCGTCGCATCGGCGACGCAACCGAAGCCGGGCGCGGCGGCGCCGGCGAAGAGCTTCGTGCAGTCGACGTCGGTCGTGCACGGGTGCGCGAGGCACACGTTCTGGATGGGGTCGCAGATCGCCCCGGTCGGACAGTCCGCGTTCATCGCGCAGCCGCCGTGGCAGTAGCCGAAGAGCAGGCCCTTGCCCGCCGAGTCCTTGCCGATCACGTAGGGATTGCAGGCGTTCTTCCCGGTGCACGCGGTGGTCACCTTGCCGAGGTCGTCGACGACGCACAGACCCTGACACTGCGAGGGTTCGGTGCCGATGCGCGTGCAGAGTCCGGTGTCGCCTTCGCAGAGGGCGACCGTGGTCCCATCGCCAGGATCGCACACGTCCTTGCCGCCGAGATCGACGACGATGCAGATCGCGGTCGGGTTCAGGGGCGTGAGCAGATGCAGCTTGTTGGTGCAGTGGACGAGTCCACTGCCGGTGACGTCGCAGTCGCCGTCGCTGGTGCAGGCTCTGCCGAACGGTTTCTCGGAGACCGGTGGGGCCGAGGCGTCGTCCACGACGACCACGTCGGGCCGAGTGCTCGTGTCCACGACGGCGGCGGAGTCCACGGTCGCTTCGGACCGCGCATCCTCGGCGGTCGGCGTCGTCTCTCGGCTACCGCAGGCGCCGAGCAACAGGAGGAGCGGGGTCAGACGGGCGGGTGACACGTCTTGCTCGGGGTGCCGGCGGACTGGGTGCACGTCCAGCCGGCGGCGCCGCAGTCGGCGTCGGCGGTGCACGCTCGCATGCAGAAGCCGGCCATGCCCGCGGGGAGCTTGAAGTCCGGATCGTAGATGTCCTTTCCGTCCTTGTTCTTGGCGTTCAACAGCGAATCACAGACGAAGCCGACGGCACACTCGGGGTTCTCGGCGCCGAACGCGACGGTCTTGCAGTTCGAGGTGCACACCCCCGAGTCGGTGGCGCCTCCGGTCCTTCCGAAGCAGAGGCAATCCTTCGCCGCCTCGACCGCCGTCGCGGGAGTGCAGAGGTCCCCGTCCTTCTTGGCGAACGCCCAGCGGCAGTGGCTCTGGGTGCCCGTGTCGTCGGCCACGCACTTGAAGCCGGCCGGCGGCTTCGTGAAGAGCTTCGAGCACTCGGTGTCCGAAGTGCACGTCTTGCTGGAACAGAAGCCCCGGATCGGGTCGCACACGCTCCCGGACGGGCACTCCGAATCGTCGGCGCAACCGCTCTCGCAGGAGCCGAAGAGCGTCGTCGTGCCGGAGCTGTCGACCGCCAGGGCCTCTGGATGACACGCGTTCTTCCCGACGCAGTGGCGCGTGAAGGTTCCTGCGTGATCGACGGAGCAGACCCCTTTGCAGACGGACGGGTTGGTGCCGTCCTTGACGCAGATCCCTGCGTCTCCGTCGCAGAGCGGGACGGTGGTGCCGTCGCCGGCGTCACAGGCGTCCCCACCGCCCAGATCGATCTGGACGCAGACGTCCGTCGGATTCAACGGGGTCAGGATGTAGAGCTTGTTCGTGCAGTGGCCGAGGCCCTTGCCCGTGACGTCGCAGTCGGTGTCGGACGAGCAGGCCTTGCCCGTGGTCTTGTCCGGCGGGTCCGGAAAGTAGCAGGGGGTGTCCGGGATCGTGACCACGCGACCCGTGTCCGTGTCACCGGTGACGTCGGCGCGCGCGTCGATCCCAGCGTCGTCCGTCTGGCCTTCGGCCCACAGCGGCTGCGGATCCGGGCAACCAGCGAGCCCGCCGACCACCACCACGAACGGGCTCGCGAGCCAGACCTTGCGCATCGGCGCGACGCCAATCAAACCCCATGCCACGCGCACACCAGAGACCCCACTGCGCCCTCCCACATCGGCGACCGCGACACGGTTGTCAGTGACCAGAGTGCGTTCTCTGACGGCGACGAAGTCGCCGTGCGTTCCGAGACGCTCGGCGCGAGCGGTCAGGCGCGCGCGGCGATCCAGGCCGCGACCTGCGGCTCGAGCCCGCGAGGACCGCGCTGCCCGAGGTCGACGTGGCGCGGGAAGCCGACGTGTCCACCGTCGACGACGCGCACGTCCACCGCCGACGACACGGCACGGAGCGCGGGCTCCACCGTCGCGCGCGGCACCATCGGGTCCGAGTCGCCGACCACCAGCAGCGTGGGGCACCGGATGTCTCCGAGGTGCGGCGCGACGCTCATGCGCCCGTAGTAGTCCGCGGCGCCGCGGAAGCCGAAGCGGCGCGCGACGATGCGCTCGTCCCAGGTGCGGATGCTGCGGATGCGGTGCGCGTCGGCCACCGGCAGCGGCACCGGCCCGCGCGCCGCCACCTGCTCGTACATCTCGACGAGCCCCGCGAGCACGTGACGCAGGTAGGGTCGACGGTGGAACGTGTCGATCGCCGAAGCGCCCGCCGCGAGGTCGAGCGGAGGGCACACCGCGACCACGCCGGACAGGCGCGGGTCGGGCGTGAGCGCGGCGAACCGGAGGCTCAGGTGCCCGCCGAGCGACGAACCCCACAGGATCACGCGCGAGAACCGCGCGACGTCGGGGCTCGCGAGGACCGCGGCGAGATCCTCGATGATGCCCGCGTGGTAGAAATCGTCGCCGCGGCGGTCGGCGCCGCGCAGGTTCACGCGCAGCGAAGACAGCCCGCCCCGCGCGAGGGTGAGCGCCGCGTTGTGGACGTAGTGGCTGTCGACGTGCCCCCCGAGCCCGTGCACCACGACGACCAGCGTCTCGCCCCCCGCGTCGTGGAGCTTGCCGGTCAGCCGGACGCGGCCGCGCACGGCGTCGACGATCTCGGTCGACCACGGCGCCGCGCGGAGCTCGCCTCCGTGACCCTGCGGGACCAGCGCGTGGCGCACCACGGGCGCGACCGTGTGCACGTGGCCGGCGAAGTCGGCGCGCAGGCGCCCGAGGATGCGGATCACGAGGCGGCCATCCGCGCGCAGGCCGCGACCGTGGCGTCGTCGAGGGGGAAATACGTCTCGATGCGGAGCTCGTCGAGCGTGACGTTCTGGGGGGCGCTGAACATGGTCATGGTCGTGAGGAACGACAGCTCTTCGCCGTCGACGCGCAGACGTAGCACCATCGTCGGCTCGCTCGGCAGGGAGAAATCCGGGTACCGGAAGCTCGGCGGCACGTCGGGGTATTCCAGGAGCCCGCGCACGAGGCCCGTGAGCTCCGGGTCGCCGATCGACTCGCGGTAGAGGCGCGACAGCAACGCCCGCGCGGTGCGCTCCCAGTCGACGATCGCCGCGCGCGCGAGCCGCGGGTCGAACACGAGCCGGAACACGTTGTTCGCATCGGCGAGGGCCGTCGGGTCGGCGATCGTGCGCGCGAGCAGGCGCGCGGCACCCTGGTTGGTGCGCACGACGTCGTAGCGGTGGTCGACGACGACCATCGGGTACGGCTCCTGCTGCGCGAGCATGCGCTCGAGGGCGCGCTCGATCTCGGGCAGCCGCTCGGGCGTGGCCTCGGAGAAGGCGGCGGCGAAACCGGCGGCCTCGAGCAGCGCGTTCTGGTCGCGGAGGGGCAGATCGAGCACGGTGGCGAGGCGCAGCACCATCTCGCGGCTCGGCTGCGCGCGGCCGGTCTCGAGGAAGCTCACGTGGCGCGAGGAGACCTCGGCGGCGAGAGAGAGATCGAGCTGGCTGTGGCCACGTCGCGTGCGCCAGTGCCGGAGGAGCGCGGGGAACAATCGCGTGGGCTCGCGCGGCATGGGTCGACTGTAGCGGGCTGCGGCGATCGAGTCCTTTACCTCGGGAGGTAATGGAAAGACCCGGAGAGAGGCCACACAGTGCGCGGCATGCAGACGATCGAAACCCACTCCGCTCCCAACCGCGCGCAGGTGCTCGCCTCGTTCCGCGCGAAGGCCCCCGCCTTCGTCGACGTCGGCCACAGCAGGCTCGCCTACCGCAAGTTCGGCCACGGGCCGGACGTCGTGTTCGTGCACGGCTGGCCGCTGCACTCGGCGACGTTCCGCGACCTCGTCCCCTTGCTCGCCGACCGGTACACCTGCCACCTGCTCGACCTGCCCGGCACGGGGCAGAGCGTGTGGGATCGGCAGACGCCGATCGACCTCGTCGCCCACGCGGCCACGATCCGGCGCGCCACCGAGCGCCTCGGCCTCGGCAGACACGCGCTGGTCGCGCACGACAGCGGCGGGCTCATCGCGCGCACGGTCGCCGCCGACGACCCGCGTGTGGTGGGCCTCGTGCTCGGCAACACCGAGATCCCGGGGCACACGCCGTGGCTGGTCACGCTGTTCGTGCTCGCGACGCGGTTGCCCGGGGGCAAGGACCTCCTGCGCAACCTCCTGCGGTCGCCGACGCTCCGCCGCTCGCCGCTCGGGTTCGGCGGGTGCTTCTCGGATCTCGCGCGCATCGAGGGCGAGTTCCACGAGCTCTTCGTGGCGCCGATCCTCGAGTCGGACGCCGCCTCGGCGGGGCAGATGCGGCTCCTGCAGACGATCTCGCACGACGCGGTGGCCCGACTCGCCGAGGTGCACGCGCGCATCACGGCGCCGGTGCGGCTCGTGTGGGGCGCGGACGACCCGTTCTTCCCGCTCGCGCTCGCGCGGCCGATGCTCGCGCAGTTCGGCGGGGCGGCCGACCTCGTGGTGGTGCCGGACTCGAAGCTGTTCGTGCACGAGGAGCGCCCCACCGACTTCGCGCGCGAGTGCCGCACGCTGCTCGACGATGTGCTGCGCTGAATCTCAGGCCCGCGAGGCTCGGCGCCGACGGACGCGCCCCTGACGCCACCCCACCTTGAGCAACCACGTGCGCGGCGCCACCGCGACGCACTCGAGGGGCGGTCCCGCGCGCGCGAGCGGCGGCGCCTCCTCCTCGAGGGCGGCCCAGTCGCGAAACCAGGGGGCGGTGGAGCACTCGTCGGCCTGGGTGGCGTCCGGCACGTGGTGGGTGCGATTCAGCAGCACGTACCGGAGGGCGTTCTTGACCTCGGTGGGCGTGTGGAGAGGCCGCGCGTGGGTGCGGCTCCCGAGCACGCGCCCACGACGCTGCATCACGCGGTTGAGCGCGCGCGCGACGCGGATCGAGAGCGAGCGGATGCCGGAGACGAACGCGCCGTGCGTGTCGGCCTCGACGAGCAGGTGCACGTGGTTTCCCTGGACGCTGTACTGGGCCACCCGGAAGCCCGGTCGCTGGACGGCCGCGAGCACGCGCCGGATCGGCACGAAACAGCGCTGCGCGCGCAGGTTCCACACGTGCTTCGCCATCCGCAGCGTGACGTGCAGCGGCACGGTCGGGGACACCGGCACGCGACGGCGATGGGACTCGCTGTTCTCGAGCTTGGGACGCCCGGCCCCGACGCGCGCGCCCCCTCGCCCTGAGGAACGGGTCGGCGTCGGCGTCAGCGTGAGACCCAGCCGCACCGTTTGATTATGGCGCTTATTGTTGTCGCGTGAAGGCCTGAAGGGGGCACGCGGGGCCGAAGAGGTCACGCGGGGCCGGAGAGGTCACGCGGGGCCGAAGAGGTCACGCGGGCCCGGTGGGGTCGGGGGGGCGTCGTTACATCGAGGAGGCGCCGCTGGCCGGCGGGGCGGGCGTGCTCTTCGGGACGGTCTCGGCGGTGACCGGGCTCGGCTGGATCGACGCGCTGCCAGGGGTGAGCGGGGTGTCCGAGGTGGGCTTCGGCGCGGCGCCGCACGCGACCACCAGGGAAACCGCGGAGAGGCCGAGGGCGAACACGAACCGCATTCCCCCGGGGTAGCGGGATTTCCGCCGTTCGGATAGATGCCCAAGGGTGCGCCCCTCGGCCCTCGCCCTCGTCCCCCTGTTCGCGGCCTCGTCGGCCGGCGCGGCCACGAACTGGGTGCGCGCGCCCTACCTGCAGGAGCTCGGATCGCGGCAGGTGTCGGTGCTGGCCGAGAGCGACGGCGCCCACGGCGCCAAGCTCGAGATCGCCCGCGGCGGCGACGCCGGCCCGACCGTCACCGCCGAGACCCCGAGCAAGGAAGCCGTCATCGAGCTCACCGCGTCCGGGCTCGAGCCCGCGACGACCTACACGTACACGCTGACCCTCGACGACGGCACCGTGGCCAAGGGCGGCTTCACCACCGCGCCCGAGGACGACCGCGCGCTCTCGTTCGTCGTCTACGGCGACAACCGCACCTACGCGCAGATCCACGCGGCGGTGGTGAAGGCCATCCTCGCCACGCCGAGCGACTTCCTCGTGCACACGGGCGACATGATCGCCGACGGCAGCGTCCCGGCGCAGTGGACGGAGTTCTTCTCCATCGAGCGCCCGCTCCTCTCGGACCGGTGCGTGTTCCCGGTCATCGGCAACCACGAGATCGGGATGCCCACGTCGGACGGCGCGCAGCGGTACGGGCGCATGTTCCGCGTCCCTGCGCCCGCGGGCTCCGCCGAGCGCTGGTACACGTTCCGCTTCGGCTCGGCGCGCTTCTTCATGCTCGACGCGCAGGACGACTTCGCGAGCGACGAACTCACCTGGCTCGAGGGCGCGCTCACGGCCGCCGACACCGAGCCAGGCGTCGTCCACCGGTTCGCGGTGATGCATCATGGCCCTTATTCATCCGGCCTCCACGGCCCGAACGCGGCGATGCGCCTCGCGCGCATCCCCCAGCTGTTCAAGAAGCACCGCGTCGACCTGGTGATCTCGGGCCACGATCACGCCTACGAGCGCGGCGAGCGCGACGGCCTGCGCTACGTGGTGAGCGGCGGCGGTGGCGCTCCCCTCTACAAGGAGTTCCACCCGGGTGAGGGCGCGCTCAAGTTCGAGCCCGTCCACCACTTCGTGAAGGTGGAGCTCGAGAAGACCCGCGCCACGATGACCGTCTTCCGCCTCGACGGCTCGGTGATCGAGCGGTGCGCGTTCGCGCCCGGGGGCACCGCGGGCTGGGGTTGTGGGGCGGCCCCGGGACCTGCCAGCACCATTCCCCTCACGCAGCCGACCCCGGCGCCCACTTCTCCACTTGCTCCGCCGGCCGGCGGCCCGGCAGCGAGCAGGGCGTGCAACTGCGGGGTCCTCGGCACGCGCGGGGAGTGGCTCGGGCTGTTCGCGGCCGCGGGCCTGTGCGTCGTCGCGGGGCTCCGCCGCCGGCGTGGGTGACGCGACCGCGGCCGTGAGGCATAGTGACGCGAATGCGTGGAGGTCGAGCGAGTCGCGGGTTCCCCCGAGACCTGAGCGCGTGGCTGCTCGCCGGAGCCGCAGGGGCCCTCGTCCTCGCGGTGGGCGCCTCGAGCTGCAGCTGGGACTACGCGGTCTCCGAGCTCGCCGGCGATGCCGATCCCGAGGTGGCGACCGACAGCGCCCCCGACGTCTACACCCTCCCCGACGGCCGCACCTGCACCGGCCACGACGAGGACGGCGACGGCGTGCCGGACAGCTGCGACAACTGCCCCAACGTCAAGAACCCCGGGCAGGAGGGCGGCGCCATCGGCACCGCCTGCCTCCCCGCCGAGCCGTTCATCTCGGCCTCGGCCGCCAACCGCCTGCTCTTCGACCCGTTCCGCTCGCTCTCGAGCTGGAAGGCCGTCGGCGCGGGCGCGGGGCAGTTCGTGGAGGGGCTCGACGGCGACAGCTTCCTCGGCGGCACCACCGCCGACGGAGACCTTCGCTTCGTCTTCAACAAGATCGGCGCGGCCACCGGCGCGGTCGTGCTCACCACCGAGATCGCGAACCTCGAGGACGCGGGTGGCAGCGCCGGCGTGCTGCTCCGGGTCACCTCCGATTTTCGGTTCTACATCTGCGCGCTCTCGCTCGTGAACGGGTTCGCGGTCGCGCGCACGCCCGACATCGTCGCGCCCGCCACCACGGCCTGCAGCGGCGGGCCCTGCGCGCCCGTCGCGTTCGCGATCCCCGGCGTGGGAGACGCGGGCCCGAAGGCCGCGCAGGCGGCGATCCCGAAGGACGTCCTGCCGGTGAAGGTCGGGGACACGGTGGGCCTGCGCGCCTCGATCACCACGGCCACGCCGGCCGGTGGCGACGCCGCGGGCACGGTGTACGAGCTCGAGTGCCGGGTGTTCAACCCTCGCGTCCCGAGCACGCTGCTCACCAAGGACCCGGCCTACGCGCTCAAGGTCACCATCCCCGTCTCCAAGCTCTACGCCAACGGCGAGGTGGGCCTCTACGCGCAGAAGTCCCGTGCGAGCTTCACCTCGGTCGACGTGCTCTCGGGCCCGTGATCCAGGGGCGTCAGATCCATTTCTTCTTCTTGTAGAACCAGAACACGGAGAGGGCGATGAGCGCCATCGCGCCCAGGGTCAGCGGGTAGGCCCACGGCTTCTTCAGCTCCGGCATGTGCTCGAAGTTCATGCCGTACACGCCCGCGAGGAACGTCAGCGGGTTGAAGATGGTGGTGGCGAGCGTCAGCGTCTTCATGATCGCGTTCATCTTGTTGGACTGCACCGACAGGTGCGCCTCGAAGGTGCCGGCGATGAGATCGCGGTAGCTCTCGGCGAGGTCGCTGACCCGCACGAAGTGGTCGTAGATGTCCCGGAAGTAGGGGATCGCCTGCTCGGGGATCTCGTCGAACTCGCCGCGGCTCAGCCGGTAGAGCACCTCCTTCTGGTGGACGGAGACGCGCCGGAGCTGCTGCAGCTGACGCTTGATGCTGAAGATCTGCTGCAGGATGTCCGGGCCGCCGGTGTCGTGGAGCACCTTCTGCTCGAGCTCCTCGATGGTGTCGTCCAGCTGGTCGAGCAACGGGATGTAGTCGTCGATGATCCGGTCGATGACCGCGTGGGCCACCCAGCCCGCGCCCTTGCGCAATCCGCGGCCCGTGCGCTCGATCTCGGAGAAGACCGCGTCCATGGCGGCGGACGGCTGCGCGTGGTGGGTCACCACCCAGAAGTCGCCCAGCAAGACGTCGATCTCGGTCAGATCGAGGGTGGCCGGGTCGTCGTCCCGGGGCTGGAGCGAGGGGGCGTGGAACAACAGATACAAGTACGACTGGTAGTCCTCGATCTTCGGCCGGACGCAGTCGTTGAAGACGTCCTCGACGATGAGCGGATGGATCCCGAGCCCATCGGGGCCGAGCAGCCGCTCGTTCGCCTCGTCCCGTCCGAAGAGGTCGATCCAGGTGACGTGCTCGTCCCGGAGGGCCTGGAGAGCGTCGTCCAGGCGGGCGTGCGCGACGATCTGTCCGTCCACGAGGGACAGAGCGCGGAAGTTCGGGGCCGGCATCGGCGGGCATCCTACCGCGCGGGCGTCTCGCTTCGGGCGTGGTAGCTTGGGGAGCGCATGGCTTCCCGCTTCCCGTGGCTCCGCCCCCTCCTGTTCGCCCCCGTTCCCCTCCTGGCTCTGCTGGCCACCCCTTCGTGCTCGAAGGGCGAAGAGGAGCCGGAGAACCCCCTGACCGAAACGGGGACGGACACCGCCGCCGGCGACACGCCGGTCGGAGACGGCGACGCCGCGGACGGGCCGACCGACACCCCCACCGACACGCCCCCTCCGCCGATCACGTGCAAGAAGGGCCCGGCGTTCGCCCCCGCCCTGCGCGTCAACCACAACGTCGACAACCTCCGCAACGTCGCGCGCGCCGGCATGATCCAGCTCGACGCCAACACCATCGTCGTCGCGATGCTCGAGGCGATCGACACGAGCGCGCGGCACGCGATCTGGGTGCGCACGGTCGACGTCAACACCGGCAAGATCGCTGACGACGAGCGGCTCGACGTCGACGCCGACGGCCTCAAGAACGACAGCCAGCTCGCCATCGGCCTCGTGCGCGGCGGCGCGGTCGCCGTCGGCTGGGGCAACGGCGGGCTCACCCACTACCGGCTGCTGGTCAAGGGCAAGTGGTCCCCCGACGTGGCCACGGCCTTCCCGGGCCTCGCGGGCACCGACAGCGTCGCCGCGCTCCAGGCCTCGACCGGCCAGGTGCTCGTCGTCCGCACGTCCGACGCGCTCAACCAGGCCGTCGTCTACAAGCCCGACGAGGGCCCCAAGGGCACGTTCACGACCACCCAGGATCTCGCCCTCGACGGCGGCTCCGGGCGCGCCACCGTCGATCTCTTCGGGTTCGACGACGGTCGCTTCGGCGTGATGGTGTGGCAGGGCGCGGGCGGCCCTTCGATGCGCCTGCGTTCGCTCTCCGGCGCGTGGACCGCGGCTGGCGCGAAGGCGGAGCTCGGCGCGCTCGGCAGCTCCCCGCAGTACCGCATGCTCGCCGACGGCAGCATCGTGCTCGTCGCCCTCGAGGGCACGGGCGAGCTGCGCAAGGTCGTCACGAGCACCTGGACCGCGACCGACGGCTGGCTCTCGGCGCGCCTCCTCTCCAAGGTGACGGTCGACGGCAACGGCGTCGTCCCGGCGAGCCCGGGCCTCGTGCTCTATCCGGTCTCGGCGACCGAGGTCGAGTACGCGGCGTGGACGGGCGCCTGCGCGGCGGGCACGCTCGCCAAGGACTGTCAGTTCAAGGCCATCACGCGCAGCTACACCGGCGGCGCGTGGAAGGACCCGGTCGATCAGAAGCTCGGCGCCGACCGCAACGACGCGATCGGTCTCGGCGCGGTCATGCTCGGGGACGGCTCGCCGCTCTTCTTCAAGGTCGCCGAGGACAAGTTCTCGGCGGTGCTCAAGGCGCGCGTCGGCAAGGTGTGGTCGGACTCGGTCGATCTCACGGGCGGCTCGCCGCTCTTCGGCGACCCGGTCACGCTCTCGCCGGCGTTCTACGGCGGCGCCGCGGGCCTCTACTCCCTGACCGCGCGCCAGTCCAAGTCGGGCGCCACGACCACCACCGTCACGACCGCGCTCGGGCGCATCGATCTGACCAAGAAGACCGTCACCTGGGACCCGGTCCTCGCCGGCACCTACGAGCTGCGCAACCTCCCGGGCGACATGTACCCCTACGTGGACGGCGCGGGCGGCTTCACGGTCGGCGCGAACAGCGCGGTCGACGGCGCCAAGACCGCGCCGATCCTCGCGCACAACAACGCGGGCTCGCTCGAGGCGTTCGTCGTGGTGGCGTCGGACGAGTCCGGCGGCTTCTTCACGCACGTGCCCTCGGGCGTGGGCGACGGCACCCACCGCTCGGCGATCTACGTCGCGTCGGTGGCTCCGACCGACACGAGCGGCGGCCCGGGGCGTCGCCTCCGCGCCTACGCCTGGAACGGCATCGGCAGCGGTGTGCCCAAGCTGCTCGCCAACGAGTCGCGCAGCCCGCGTCCGTTCGGTGGCCTGTCGTTCGGCTGCGGCGGCGCGGTGCTCTACGCGGTTGACCCGGTCGACGGCTCCCACGCCCTCGAGCTCGTGTTCGTCCGCGAAGGCACCTGAAGCAGAGCAGGCCCCGCGGGTAGCACACGCGGGGCCTGTCGGCGCTACTTCGCGGCCTTCTTGGCCTTCTTCTTCCCGCCCACGCGCAGCTTCTTGTCGCGCGAGGGGAGCGGGTACTCGATGGTCGCCTGCAGCTTGCGGCGGTTCTTGTCGACCTTGACCTGCAGCGCGGCGATCGCCGGCTTGCGGTGGTCGTAGAGCCGCCCGGGCTTGCGGCGCAGCGCCGGGTCGGACAGCAGCGCGTAGGTGATCCACGGGAACACCGCCGTGACGTCGGTGTGCACGTACATCGAGCCGTACGCGACGCTCTCGGCGCTGACCTTGCCCCAGGTGTGGCCCTCGCCCGCCGGACACGAGGAGAGCGCGCCGTTGTCGACCGGGTCGACGCAGAACTGCACGTCGTAGTCGAACCCGTGGGTGGGCACGCCGAGGATCTGATCGAGGAGCGGCTCGCCCTGGAGCGTGTAGTTCTTGGGCACGCCGCCCCCGAGGATCCACACCGCCATCTTGCGCTTCTCGACGGCGAAGCAGTGGTGCTGGATGGCGCCCATCTCGAACACGTCGGCGCACACGTCGATCTCGAGCTTGAACGCCTCGCCGAGCATGGCGCGCAGCTTGACGACGTTCAGGAAGATGGAGCCGTCCTGCACGGCGCCCACGAAGATCGGCACGCCGTAGCGGTAGGCGGTGGCGAGCAGCGAGGGCTCGGCCACGCCGAGCGCGTCCTCGATCTTGGCGATGTGGCGCCCGAGCTCGTAGTGCAGCTCGGTCGTGGTCATGCGGCGCTGCAGCTCGGGCCGGCGCAGGATCGCCGAGAACAGGCGGTCGGTGTCGAGCAACACCTCCTCGTGGAAGCCGAGGTCGTAGATGCGGATGATCCGCGCCAGGCGGTACTGGAGGTCGCCCGCGTTGGGGTCGATCTCGCGGATGCGGTGGCCGATGACGCGGTGGGCGTCATGGTAGAGGTTGGCGCCGGTCGTCGTGATGGCGTCGATCAGACCGCGCTCGATCAGCGGGATGATGCAGCTCGCGTGCAGGCCGGCCGGGGTCATGGCGCCGGACAGGGTCAGGAAGATGCGGGCGTCTTCCTCCACGCAGCGCCGCATGATTTCGTAGGCGATCCGCTCCTGGCGCCCCACGTAGGCGGGAAAACGCCCCTCGATGATGTCCCGGGGGCGCTCGCGACCGGTGATTGCCTGGGGTCGGACGTCCCGGGCGTGCTCGAACGCAGCTCGGTGACCTCGACCGGAAACTTTCGTCGCGGGCTTACGTTGTTCCTTGGCCATGGCCGTCCGTTCGGCGAACCCCCATCCGGTGTCAAGCGAAGTTTTGTCGCACGGCCCCTCCGCGTCGTCGAAACGAATCCCCCTTTCGTCCGACGAGACCAGCGTTAGGTTGGGCGCTTCCATGGCACAGGTGGTTGCACTCGAGGAACAGACCGACCTGGCCCTGGTCGGGCGCCTCCAGGCGGGGGACAAGAGCGTCTTCCGCGAGCTCGTGCGCCGCCACCAGGAGAAGGTCTATCGCCTCTCTCTCCGCCTCACCCGCGACGAGTCCAAGGCCCAGGACGCCATGCAGGACGCTTTCCTGCAGGTGTTCCGCAAGATCGAGCAGTTCCAGGAGCAGAGCGCCTTCACCACCTGGCTCTATCGAATCACGGTCAACGCGGCGCTCATGCGCATGCGCACCGAGCGTCGTCACCGCGAGACCAGCCTCGAGGATGCGTCGCCCCGCTACACCGAGCAGGGCGAGATGGCCGAACCGGTCGACGACTGGGCGCCGCCGGTCGACGACGACGTGGCCAACCGCGAGCTCGCCGTGCACGCCCGCGAGGCGGTCGACGCCCTGCCCGAGGCCTACCGCTCGGTCTTCATGCTGCGCGAGATCGAGGAGCTCTCCACCGAAGACGTGGCGCAGATCCTCGACCTCACCATCCCCACCGTGAAGACGCGCCTGCACCGCGCCCGCCTCGCCCTGCGCAAGGCCATCGCCGACCGCGTGAACGGGCACGAGCTCGAAGACGCCGGGCTCGTCCAGACGGCGCCGACCCAGGGGACGGGTGCCGGCAACGGCGCGGGCAACGGTGCGGGCAACACCCCATGACCCCCGAGGCGTTCCGCCGCGGTCGCTGCGGCTGATCGCGGGCTTCTTCGGGCTGTTTCCGTTTCGGTTCCTCGCGACGCTCGGCGCGGCGATCGGCTTCCTCGCGGGGTCGGTGCTGCGGATCCGGCGCGCGCACGTCGTCGCCGCCATGCAGCGGGCAGGCGTCGCGCATCCCGAGCGGAGCGCGTCGCGGATGTACCGCGGGCTCGGCGCGTCGCTGCTCGAGCTCGTGTGGCTGTCCGCGCGCCGGCGCGCAGGAGCGTTGCCGCCCGTGCGGATCGAGCATCGAGAGCGGTTCGACGAGGCGAGGCGGCTCGGTCGCGGCGTCATCGTGGCGACCGCGCACACGGGCAACTGGGACCTCGTGGCCTGCGCGTGCGCGAACGAGACGAAGCTCGCCGTCATCACCCGGCGGCTCTCGGCGCGAGGTCTCGATGCGCTCTGGCAGGACACCCGCGCGCGGCGCGGCGTCGACCTGCTGCCGGCGCCGGATGGTGGCGTGCTCGCGGCGGCCCGCGCGCGGCTCCAGAGCGGCGCGGCGGTGGCCGTGCTCGTGGATCAGGACCCGGAGCGCACGCACGGCGTCGTGTTCGCGCCGTTCCTCGGGGAAGAGGCCGCGCACGACACGCTGCCGGCCACGCTGGCTGCGCGCAGCGGTGCGCCGCTCGTGCTCGCCCTCGGCGGGCGGCGAGGCGGACACCACGTGACGATCGAGGAGGTCTTCGTACCCCCTCCGCGGGCGGGCCGGGCGTGGATCGACGAGACGACGCGCGCCATGGCGGCCCGCCTCGAAGCCTACGTGCGTGCGGCCCCGGAGGAGTGGCTCTGGATGCACCGGCGATGGAAGACCCAGCGCGCGACGACGGTCGCGGGCTCGATCACTTCGCTGGCTGGATGACGACGACCTCGGCCTCGACGGGCGCCTCGCCCGGCGGCGTCTGGTCCTTGCGCTGCAGATCGAGCGCGAACGGGCTCGCGCCCTCTTGCACGGTGATCTCGGCGTCGACCGTGGTGAGGCCGTCCCCCGTCAACCGGAGCGCGTGTCCGCCCGCGGCGAGCCCACCGAAGTGGAAGCGGCCCTGTGCGTCGGTCTTGGCGGTGGTGGCGCCGTCGAGCACCACGGTGACCCCCGCGAGCGGCTTGGCCGAGCCACGCTGCGTGACCACGCCGTCCGCGACGAGCGAACCCACCGCCGCGCCGGCGGCGGGCGCCCGGTACGCATAGAGGGTCGCGATTCCCGCGCTCAGCGCGAACACCGCTGCCTGCGTGAACCGCCACCGCCGGGGACTGGAGGTGAAGGGCGCATCGAGGGTGCGGGCGTTGGCGAGCTGGGAGATCGCGCGGACGTGGTGGGGGGTGTCCAAAAGAGAACCTCCGTAGGGGGTGACACGAGCAGTCTACCAGGAGTTCACAGAATTGCCACGCTCGTCACGCATTTGTTCCTTTTCTGAGAACGCATCTTGGACTAGGCGCGCGAAACGCCGTCTTCCCCCTGAACGGTCCATCGACCGCCGTCCTCCAGGGGTGTGGCATCCTCCCGGCGATGGGGCGGGCGCTCGTACTCCTCCTGGGCTTCGGTGCCGTCGTCGGCACCGCGCTCGACGCCTTCCACACCTTCAGTGGAACCACCGCGTACACCCACCCCGTCGTGCTCTCGACGGCCTGGTGGGCGCCGCTCCTCTTCGCGATCGCGTACGGGTTCGGCGGCGTGCTCTACGCGCGAGGCTTCGAGCGCCTCGGCGGTCGGAGGCCCGTCCCGAGCCCGCTGACGCTCGGGGCCCGGCTCGGGGTCTTCGCGGCGATCTACGCGCTGAGCGCCTGGCTCCCCCCCCACGCCAAGCTCGTCGTGGTCTCGGCCTGCGCCCTCGGCGCGTTCCTGGCGTTCGATCGCACGGGCGCGGGGCTCCTCCTGGGGCTCGTGTCGGCGTTCCTCGGGCCACTGGCCGAGGTGCTGCTGATCCGCGCGGGCATGTTCCGACACCTCGCTCCGGACGTGCTCGGCGTCCCGTTCTGGCTCCCGGCGCTGTATTTCTCGGCCGGACCGACGTTCGGGGCCTTCGCGCGCGCGGTCGTCGCGCACCCCGTGGCGAACGAAGCAGGCGGGTCAGCGCTGGCTCAGGGGCTGCCGGGCGCCACGCACTGACCGCGGTTGCAGGCCGTGCCCGCCGGGCAGTCCGAGGCCTGTTGACACGCGGTCACGTTCACCGTGCCGGTCACCGAGATGCCCGGGCCCGGGTTCGGCCCACCGGCGCTGGCCGGTCCGCCCGGCGTGGCTGCGGGATCGATGCAGAAGCCACCGGTCGTCTGGGCGTCGGCCATGGCGGGGCCCATGCGACGGAGGGCGACGGCCGGACAGCCGTAGCGAGCGGCCTGCTCCTGCACCTTCTTGCGATACGAGGCCCAGTCCTTGAGCGCCTTCGGCGGCACGCGGAACACGCCGATCGCCTTGAAGCCCATCGGACCACCGTTGTAGGTGCAGTCCGCGGGCCCCATCGCCGGGTCCTTGCACTCGATGTCGTAGATGGCGACTTCGCCCGCCTTCCGCGCGGCGCCCTGCGCCCCCTCGTAGGGGACCGCATAGCCGCCACACCCGACGAAACCCAACACGAGAACGGTCCCGGACCAGCGCGCTGCGTGCATGCCCGGAGGTGTGCCACGAAGCAGCCCGAATGGAAAGTTCGGCGACAGCAGCATGGGACCCGAACCGCCCCTCTGGACGGGCAAAGACTGTTGCGGGCGGCGCCTGGTTGGCCCATGAATCCGTGCATGGCTCTCCCCCCGGTCTACGTGGTCTCTGCTCGTCGCACCCCCATCGGCGCCTTCCAGGGCGCGTTCTCCGAGCTCGCGGCGCCGAAGCTCGGGAGCGTGGCCATCGCCGCCGCCCTCGAGAGCGCGAAGGTCTCCGCCGACGCCATCCAGCAGGTGTTCATGGGCAACGTGCTCAGCGCCGGCATCGGTCAGGCGCCCGCGCGTCAGGCGTCGCTCGGCGCGGGCATCCCGAACAAGGTGCCCTGCGTCACCGTCAGCAAGGTGTGTGGCTCGGGCCTCGAGTCGATCGTGCTCGCCACCAAGGCCATCGCGCTCGGCGACGCCGACCTCGTGATCGCGGGCGGCATGGAGTCGATGACCAACGTCCCCTACTACCTGACCAAGGCGCGCAGCGGCTACCGCATGGGCCATGGCCAGATGCTCGACGGGATGATCCACGACGGCCTCTGGGATCCCTACAAGAACTTCCACATGGGCGTCGCCGGCGAGCTCTGCGCGCGCGAGTACAAGTTCACGCGCGAGGCCCAGGACGAATACGCGAAGGAGTCGTTCCGCCGCGCGCTCGCCGCCCAGAAGGAGTCGCGCTTCGACGCCGAGATCGCGCCGGTGTCGGTCGCCCAGAAGAAGGGCGACGCGCTCGTGATCAAGGAGGACGAGGGCCCGAAGAAGGGCGACCCCGCCAAGATGTCGGCGCTCAAGCCGGCCTTCGACAAGGAGGGCACGATCACCGCGGCCAACGCCTCGTCGATCAACGACGGCGCGGCGGCGGTGGTTCTCGCGAGCGAGGCCGCGGTCAAGGCGCACGGCCTCACCCCGATCGCCAAGATCTTGGGGTACGGCGCGGCCGCGCAGGCCCCCGAGTGGTTCACCACGGCGCCCGTCGCGGCCATCAAGGACGTCTCGGCGCGCACGGGCGTCGCCATCGCCGACGTCGGCCTCTTCGAGATCAACGAGGCCTTCGCGGTGGTGGCCATGGCGGCCATGCGCGACTGCGAGCTGGACCATGGTAAGGTGAACGTCCATGGCGGCGCGATCGCCCTCGGCCACCCCATCGGGGCGTCCGGGGCCCGCATCTTCGCCACCATGGTGCACGCCATGAAATCTCGCGGAGTCGCCCGCGGGCTCTCGACGTTGTGCATCGGCGGAGGCGAGGCCGTCGCGGTCATCGCCGAGCTGATCTGAAACCAAGCGCTGCGCGAGACGTCTTAGGAGAGAGCCATGCTGGGTGTACTGGGTGCGGCGCTGCTCGGGGGTCTGGTCCTCAACGTGATGCCGTGCGTCTTGCCGGTGCTCACGCTGAAGGCGTTCCACGTCGTCGAGCACGGCAAGCACTCGCCCGCCCAGCGCCGCAAGCACGGGTTCGCCTACACCGCGGGCACCGTGAGCCTGTTCCTGGCCATCGCGGCCGTCGTCGTGGCGCTCAAGGCGTCGGGGCGGCGGCTCGGCTGGGGCATGCAGTTCCAGCACCCGCCCTTCGTCGCCGCGCTCACCACCATCGTCTTCGTCTTCGCCCTCAACGCGCTCGGCGTGTTCGAGATCCTGATCTCGACCGAGGGCAAGGACGAGGACGAGGGCAGCGCGTGGGGCTCGCTGGTCAACGGCTGGTTCGCGGCCATCATGTCCACGCCCTGCTCGGCGCCCTTCGTCGGCAGCGCCGTCGCGTTCGCGCTGCTGCAGACCACGAGCGCCATCCAGGTCTTCCTGGTGTTCGGCATGATGGGCTTCGGGCTCGCCGTCCCCTACCTGCTGCTCACGCTCATCCCGGCCATCGGCAACCGCCTGCCGCGCCCCGGCGCCTGGATGGAGCAGGTCAAGCAGCTGATGGGCTTCGCGCTCATCGCCACCACCATCTGGCTGTTCCGCACGTTCCAGAAGCAGGTCACCCCCGAGGCGGCCAACTGGTTCCTCTTCTTCCTGCTCTCGGTCGCGGTCGCGTTCTGGGGCAACCACTCGTTCGGCGGGCTGCGCCACACCCACCGCCGCCGCTGGCTCGTCCGCATCATCGCCGTCGCCGGCGTCGTGCTCGCCTACCGCTCGATGGTCACCTTCGAGCGCCCCGCGATGGCCGTGGCCCTCGCCGCGAACGACGGCAGCGCCGCCAAGAAGGGCGGTCCGATGGAGCCCGTCATCAAGGACGGCCACATCGTCTGGACGATGTACGACGCCAACCGCGTCAAGTCCGAGCACGCGCGCAACCGCCCCGTGTTCCTCGACTTCACCGCCGAGTGGTGCGCGAGCTGCAAGGCCAACGAGAAGGCCTTCATCGAGAGCGACACCGTGCGCAACGCGTTCGACCGCACCAAGGTGCTGCCGGTCAAGGTCGACATGACCAACGAGAGCGACGAGCTCAACGCGCTGCTCGACAAGTTCTACAAGGGCCTCGATCGCAACGGCATCCCGGCCTACGTGGTCTACTACCCCGACGGCACGTTCGAGCTGCTCCCCAACGTCATCACCGCCGAGATGGTGCAGACGAGCCTCGACAAGGCCGCCCAGAAGTACCCGGTCGACAAGTACGCCTCGCTCTGAGGAGAGGGCTCTGATGACCGGCCTCGACGTGGTGCGCCTGACGCAACTCGCCCACGGGGCGGGGTGAGCCTGCAAGATCCGCCCGGCGGATTGGGCGCAGGTGCTGCGCTCGAGCAACCATCTCTTCGCCGCGCTCCCCGAGGGCGCGGTCGGGCTCACGGTCCCGGACGATGCCGCCGTGATGCCGGTGCCGGGCGCGCCACCCGGGACGCCCTCGCTCGTCCTCACGACGGACTTCTTCACGCCCATCGTCGACGACCCGGAGACGTTCGGGCGCATCGCGGCGACCAACGCGATCAGCGACGTCTACGCGATGGGCGGCACGCCGTGCTTCGCCCTCAACCTCGCGGCGTTCCCCACCAAGACGCTGCCGCTCGAGATCCTCGCGGCCATCCTCGCCGGGGGCGCCAAGGCCTGCGCCGCGGAGGGGGTCCTCGTGGTCGGCGGGCACACCATCGACGATCCCGAGCCCAAGTTCGGGTGCGCGGTGATCGGCACGGTCGACCCTGCGCGGGTGTGGACCAAGCGCGGGGGGCGCGCGGGCGACGCGCTCGTGCTCACCAAGGCGCTCGGCACCGGGATCCTCGCCACCGCGTTCAAGCGGGATGCGTTCGGCGAGGGAGACGAGCGCTACCAGGCGATGGTCGCTTCGATGACCACGTCGAACAAGCGCGCGGCGGCGCTGGCCCGCCCGCTCGCGGTGCACGGTGCGACGGACGTCACCGGGTACGGCCTGCTCGGTCACCTGCTCGAGACGCTGGCCGACGGCGCCCTGGACGCGGAGCTCGACGCCGACGCGGTTAGGGTGCTGCCCGGGGTGCGCGCGCTGATCGAGGGCGGCTTCGTGCCGGGGGGCACGGTCGCGAACCTGGCCTTCGTGGCGCCGAAGGTGCGGTTCGACGAGAGCGTCGACGCGACCACGCAGAAGATCCTCGCCGACGCGCAGACGAGCGGTGGGCTCCTGCTCGCGCTGCCGTTGGCCGACGCGGAGCGCTTCGTCGCCGAGTTCGGCGAGCCGGCTGCGGTGGTCGGGCGGCTGGTGGCGGGGGGTGGGGACGTCGCCGTGCGGCGGCGGACGGTCTGAAGCCTCCGAGGCCATCGCGGATCACTTCTTGGACGTCGGGACGGACACGAGGAAGCTCGGGTTGGTGATCAACCCCCCGGCGGCGTCCACGTCGCCCTCGGGATCGATGCCTCTCTTCATTCGAAGGAACGGTCCGCTGAGCGGCTTCGCGGGCGGCGTTCCGAGCACGGATCTGCCGCCGTACGGCTTCGCCAGGCTGTCTCCGCCCCAGAGGGCGTATTGCTCCTCGCCCCACCAGTTTCGCACGATCCAGTACCTCTCCTTGGTGGTCGGATCCTCGCCCCAGCCGAACACCAGCACGACGTGATTCGCCCTCGTCTTCCGCGCGCCGTCCTTCCCGTTCAGGTAGCAGTTGCCGGGGATGGACCTCTTCTTCACGACCCTGTTGTCGCAATCGTCCTCTTGACTGAAGCGATTGCGGTCGGCCTTCGTCAGCGCGAAGATCGCCTCGCCGCCTGCGAAGTCGTGGAGTGAAGCCGACAGCCGCAGGATGGAGGCGATGGGCCCGCTGCGGTAGATGGCGCGCTTCATCGCCTCTTCGTCGCCGATCACGTATCCAGCCGCAGACACCGTGAACCGCTCCTTGGTGGGGCACTCGTGGAGCATCTCGGGGCATTGCGACGCGAGCGGATCGTCGGTCGAGCGGTAGGGGACGCAGGCCTCGTTCACCAGGTAGTGGCCAGCCATCCACTGCAGGGCTTCGGCGGGCCTCCCGCCCGCGGCCGCGCCGCCGTTCGTGCGGGGGAACGTGCGCGCCGTGCAGCTCAGCACCATCTGCGGCGAGAGCACGTCGTACGCGGTCGTGCCCGCGCGATACCGAGCCTTGCAGACACGCGTGGAGAGCAGGCCGGCGACGGAGAAGGCCCAGCACGCGTTGCAGTCCCCTTGCTCCGCCGTCGGGAGGGCGTGCTTGCACTCTGCGTAGTCGTCCGAGAAGGAGTAGCTCGCGGGCAACACGAGCCCGTCCGCGGGCTGAGGCGGCGATCTGGACGAGGCCACACCGAAGGGCGGGCACGACAGCGGCAGCGCGTTCACCCCGTCGACGTTCACCGTCTGCGAGCAGGGGTCGCCCGACGGCGCGGCGGGCGACGGCGGCGTCGAGGAGGTGGGCGGCACGCGCGCGCAGCCGACAGCGAGGAGAAGAGGGAAGAACGATCGCATCGGACGTTCGGGAGCTCTCGGCGGATTCTAACTCCAAGCGTGGACGAACTCACTTCACTCTGGCGGTGCGCGGGCATGCTCGACTACGTGGCCGCCGTCAGTAGCGCGCGCCGATGGTCTCCTTCGGCAAGCGGCTCCGGATCTCGAGGAGCTCCTGCTCGCTGAGGCCGACGTTCCAGGCGCCGAGGTTCTCCTTCAGCCGTTCGATGCGACGGGTCCCTGGGATCACGAAGACGTCTTCGCCCTGCGCCAGCACCCAGGCGAGCGCCACCTGCGCCGCCGTCGCGCCCTTCCTCGCGGCGACGTCTCGAACGAGCTCGACGAAGCGAGCGTTCTCCGAGAGGGCCTCGTCGGTGAAGCGTGGGTTCTTCCGCCGCCAGTCGTCCTCGTCGAGCGCGTCCGTGCTGGGAATCGCGCCCGTGAGGAAGCCTCGACCCAGCGGCGAGTAGGCGACGAAGGCGATGCCGAGCTCGCGGCACGCCTGCAGCGTCCCATCGTGTTCCACGTTGCGGGTCCAGAGCGAGTACTCGGTCTGCAGCGCGGTGATGGGATGAACGGCGTGGGCCGCGCGGATCTGCGCGACCGAGAACTCGCTCACGCCGAGGAAGCGCACCTTCCCTGCCTGCACCAGCTCCTTCATCGCGCCGACGCTCTCTTCCACCGGCACGTCGGGGTCGGGACGGTGCTGGTAGTAGAGGTCGAGGGTCTCGACGCCGAGGCGCTGGAGGCTCTTCTCGCACGCCTCCTTGACGTACTCCGGTCGGCCACTGATCCCGAGCCACTCGCCCGCGGGCCCCCGCCGGACGCCGAACTTCGTCGCCACGGTGACCTTGTCGCGACGGTCCGCGAAGGCCCTTCCGAGCAGCTCTTCGTTGTGTCCCGCGCCGTACATGTCGGCGGTGTCGAAGTGCCGGATGCCGAGCTCGATGGCTGCGTGCAGGGTCTTGATGTGGGCCGCCACGTCGCGCGTCCCACCATAGAACTCCGACATGCCCATGCATCCGAGGCCGACGCGGCCGACCGTGAGAGTGCTGTTGCCGAGGGTCCTTTGGGTGTTCGTCATGGAGGTCGCTCCTTGGTTCGCGGGCGATCGAGAGCCCTGTTCGAGACGACTCGACCCTACCCGCCCGCGGTGCAGGCCGCCTGCCCTTTCCTCCGAAGTGCATGCTCGATCCTCCAAGTACGAGGAGAATTCTCTCCATCCGGCGTAGGCTCCAGCCATGGTCGCTGGCAACCGTGGCACGCACCTGGAAGGGCTCGTCGAGCAAGCGTCTCGCCGCTTCTCGGCCGCGGAGAATGGCCGACAAGAGGTGACGCGTCCGATGGAAGACCTCGTGCTCCTCCGGCGAGGCTCCCCGAGCTCCCTCGAGGCGTCGCTGTACCAGCCCGTCCTCTGCCTGATCCTCCGAGGCGCAAAACAGGTCTCCCTCGGAGAGCAGGCGATCTCGTTCGGCCCGGGCGAGTGTCTCCTCGTGAGCCACGATCTGCCCGTGCGCTCCCGGATCACGAAGGCGCCGTACCTGGCGCTGGTCTTCGAGGTGAACGTCGCCACCCTCAGGAAGCTCTACGACGAGGTCGCACCGTCGGCGCTCGACTCCGAACGCGCTCGTGCGGCGGAGACCCAACGGGCGGACGCCGGGCTCCTCGATGCCCTGGGCCGATACCTCGCGCTCGCCGATCATCCGGCGGATGCGAGGGTGCTCGGCCCGCTCGTCTCCAAGGAGATCCACTACCGCCTGCTCGTGGCTCCCTTCGGCGGCATGCTCCGCAGACTGCTTCGCCACGACAGCCAGGCGAGCGCCATCGCCCGCGCCATCGGCCACATCCGAGGCGACATCCGTTCGCCGCTCGCCATCCCGGAGCTCGCGCGACGCGTGGGCATGAGCACGTCGTCCTTCCACCAGCACTTCAAGACGATCACGTCGACGACGCCGCTCCAGTACCAGAAGGAGCTGCGCCTGCTCGAGGCCCGGCGACTCCTCGCGGGCGGCGCCTCGGTCACTGCCACCGCGTTCGAGATCGGGTACGAGAGCCCGAGCCAGTTCAGCCGGGAGTACGCGCGCAAGTTCGGCGTGCCCCCCAGCCAGGACATCGCAGACGCGACCGGCTAGCCCGAGGGCAACGCTGGTGGGCGGGCGCGTCGCGATGCGTCATCGGACGGTCCGCGCAGCGTGGCACAAGCTGCGCTCGGATCGATTCGATCCGAGGCGCGCGATCGGATCGATCACCCCTCATGGACCGCGGGTTGCGATGGATCACGGAACCTCTTGTTTCCTCGGGGCGCGCGCGCGCTCGACGCTCGTGGACCAGCGCGCGAGGCACGATCGATCCGCGCATACGATCACGTCTGCATCGAGGAACGCGCGTTGCTCGAGAGGTGAGCTCCTTCGCCGTGGACCTCGCAACGGAGACGCGCATGACTTGGTTCTCTTGCTCCGGCATCCAGCCGGGCGACTTGCTGGGGCGATACGAGGTGCTGGCGCCGCTCGCGGAGGGCGGGATGGCCATCGTGTGGCTCGGGCGCGCCGCCGACGGGCGCCTCGTGGCGCTCAAGCAGGTGAAGGCTCACCTCGCCGAGGACGACCACTTCCAGCGGATGTTCGCGGACGAGGCGCGCATCGCGTCGCGCGTCGTGCACCCGAACGTCGCCCACACGCTCGCCGTGGGCGCGCGCGACGAACAGCTGTTCCTCGCGATCGAATACGTCGACGGCGAGTCGCTGTCGCGGCTCCGGCGGGCAGCGGCCAGGGCGGGCGAGCGCGTGCCGGTGGGCATCGCGCTCCGCATCGCGGCCGATCTCTGCGCCGGCCTTCACGCCGCCCACGAGGCCCGCGACGACCAGCACCGATGGCTCGGCGTCGTCCACCGTGCCGTGTCGCCGCAGAACGTGCTGCTGACCGCCAGCGGCGCGGTGAAGCTGATCGACTTCGGCATCGCGCGGGCCGAGGCGCGCAGCGCCGCGACGACGGCGGACGGTCACTTCAAGGGGAAGGCTCCGTACATGGCGCCCGAGCAGCTCGCCGGCGCGGCGATCGATCGGAGGGTGGACGTCTGGGCCGTCGGCGTCGTGCTCTACGAGCTGATCGCGGGGAGGCTGCCCTTCGAGGGCGACTCGCAGGAGGAGACCATGGCGATCCTCGCCTCGGGCCGCCCGGCCGCGCCGCTGCGCGGGGTGCCCGAAGGGGTGCGCCGGACCGTACGCCGCGCGCTGAGCCACGAGCCCGGGGAGCGATTCGCGACCGCCGCGGAGCTCGGGCAGGCCCTCGAGGAGGCGCTGGCCGACGTCGGAGAGAGCACGGCGAGCGACGTCGCCGCGTTCGTGGAGCGACACCTGGGCGATCGGCTCGCCCAGCGTCGGCACACGGTGGCGGTGGCGATCGAGCGGGCGACGATACGGGCGCGACGGGCGCACGTCGCGCTGCGCACGCCGGTTCCGGGCGAGCACCACACGCTGTCGCCGGTGGAGGCGACGACAAAGGCCCCGCGGGCGCGCAGGGACTTGGGCCGCGTCGGTCTCGTCTTCCTGCTCGGACTCGGCGCGCTCGTGGCCGGCCGGAGCGTCCTCTCGCAGGGAGAGCGCGGCGCCTCGGCGTCGGCGCTGGCAGGGGAGACGTTCTCCTCGCGCGCCGCGCCCCTCACGCCGCCGCCTTCGGCGATCGCGTCAGTCGCGCCAGTGCTCGCAGCGCCGTCGGCGTCCCCGTCCACGTCCGCGACCCTCGCCCGGTCCCCGCTCGCCAGGACTCCACCGGTGCTCGCGCCTCCCCTTCGCCCGTGGGGCGACGACGCGGTGCACGCGACGGAGTGATCCTCAGTGGCCTCGGCTGGTGTGCTATCGTTGTAGCATGAAGGCGAAGCGACGCCGCCCGGGCGCCACCGAGACGTTCTCGGTGTCCGTCGACGTCGAGACCAAGAGAGCGCTCAAGGCGCTCGCCGACGCGGATTTCGGCGGAAACGTGTCGGCCGCGGTCACCGATCTCGCGGCGGAGGCGCGGCGGAGGTTGGCCGCGGGACAATACCTCCGCGAGCGCGGCCAGCGGCCGATGTCGCCTGCCGAGCTCGACGCCCTCGAATCGGCCATCGGCGCCGAGGTGCGCGCGAAGAAGGGCAAGAGGCGCGGGGCGGCCGCGTGACCTCCACGTACGTGCTCGACACCTCCGCCCTCGTCGCGGCGGAGCGCGGCAAGGCGCGCATGGT
>Ga0154020_10000542_pt1 | contig 46223 bp, 44 predicted proteins | sample Klosneuvirus_201_FD_109709 | JGI IMG/M metagenome (GOLD analysis project Ga0154020, IMG submission 109709) | Active sludge microbial communities from wastewater, Klosterneuburg, Austria - Klosneuvirus_20160825_MG | ecosystem: Engineered > WWTP > Aerobic digester > Activated sludge | place... | reverse complement strand
CGTGCTCGCATCCACCACGACCACCCGCACATCCGCCTCGTCCGCCCGTACCCGCGCCAGCTCCAGGGCTCTTCCCTCCACCCCTCCAACCTCACGTTCCCCGGGGGTATCGATCAACGTCACCGCCGCCCCGGCCCAGCTGACCCGCGCCTCGACGAAGTCCCGCGTCGTCCCCGGCTCCGCGCTGACCACCGCGCGCTCGCGCCCGACCAGCGCGTTCAGCAAGCTCGACTTGCCCGCATTCGGCGCTCCCACCAGCGCCACCTCCAGCCCATCACGCAGCACCCGCCCGACCCGGAACGTCTCCGCCAGCGCCCGCGCCCCCGCCGCCACCAGCCCCGCACGCCGCGCCAGCTCGCCGCGCTCGATCAGCTCCAGCCCCTCGCCGGGAAAATCGATGGTCGCCTCGACCTCCGCCAGCAGCGCCACCAGCTCCGCGCGCAGCCCCCGGACCCGCTGCTCCAGCCCGCCCGCCAGCTGCGCCGCCGCCACCCGCACCGCGCGCTCACCCTCGGCCGCCACCAGATCTGCCACCGCCTCGGCCCGCGTCAGGTCCATGCGCCCGGCCGCAAACGCCCGCCGCGTGAACTCGCCCGGCCCGGCCGCGCGCGCCCCCGCCGCCAGCACACCCTCGAGCAGTCGCCCGAGGTGCAGCGCGCCCCCATGCGCGTGCACCTCGGCGACGTCCTCCCCCGTGTACGACCGCGGCGCGCGCATCAGCACCACCAGCGCCTGGTCCACCACCTCGCCTGCCAGCACGACGCGCGCCAGCGTCAGCCGATGGCTCTCCATCACCCGGGGCAGTCCGGGCGCGACCCGGCGCAGCACCACCTCCGCATCAGGTCCACTGATGCGAATGATGCCAACGCCGCCCGCTCCCGCCGCCGTCGCGATCGCCGCGATGGTGTCCGCCATCGCGTCAGCCTACAGCCAGCCCAGGGCGGTCCGCCAGCGACCGCCGCCGCACCGGCCCGCGCCGCCTAGCTCGCGCTGGGACCGGTCGGGACGATCATCAGGCGCCGGTTGACGCCCTCGCCCTCGCTGCGCGTGGTCACGCCAGGCGTGTCGGTCAGCGCGACGTGGATGACGCGGCGGTCGTGCGCGCTCATCGGCTCCAGCGCGATGACCCGGCCGGTCTTGATGGCCTCGTCCGACTTCTTGGCCGCCATCGCCAGCAGCTCGCCGTTGCGCTGCTCGCGGTAGCCGGCGACGTCGACCACGATGGGCCGCGTCGTCTCGGCGCCCTTGGTCACCATCTTGGCGACCAGCAGCTGCAGCGCATCCAGCGTCGCGCCCTTGCGCCCGATCAGCTGCCCGACATCCTCACCCTTGACCTCCAGGGTCAGGCGGTCCTCGCCCTCGTGCACCGTCACGTCGCCCTGGTAGCCCATCAGCTTCAGGATCTCGGTCAGGTACTCCTGCCCGCGCTCTGCCTCAGTCTTGTCAGCCACTGGAGTCTCCTACGCCTTCTTGGGCGACGGCGTTGCCGTCTTGTCGCCCCTGTTCATGTAGTACTGGTGCGCGCCCGTCAAGATGGTGTTCGTGAGCATGTACAGCGACAGGCCCGACGGGAAGAACAGCGCGAACACCGTGAACATGATGGGCATCATGTACATCATGATCTTGGCCTGCTGGTTATCGACCGGCTGCGGCGTGATCTTCTGCTGCACGAAGGTCAGGCCGCCCAGCAAGAGCGGCGTGATGTAGTACGGGTCGGGCGAGGTCAGGTTGTCGAGCCAGCCCGCGAACGGCGCCTGGAACAGCTCTGCCGCGCCACCCAGCGCACCGTACAGCGCGATCCAGATCGGAGCCTGGATCAAGGTCGGCAAGCATCCACCCAGCGGGTTGATCTTGTGCGACTTGTACAGCTCCATGGTGGCGATCTGTTCCTTCTGCTTGTCGCCCTTGTACTTGGCCTTGATCTTGTCCATCTCGGGCTTGAGCTTCTGCATCGCCTTCATCGACCGCATCTGCTTGGTCATGAGCGGCAGCGTCAGCAGCTTGACCAGCAGGGTCAGCAGGATGATGCAGAGGCCCCAGTTGGGGACGAAGTTGTGAATCGAGCGCAGGATCCACAGCATCAGGCGCGAGATCGGCGACACCAGCGACCAGCCCAGGCTGACCGTCGACCCCAGCTTCGGGTTCTCACCCTCCTCGAAGCGCACCGACTCGAGCTGCGACAGGATCTTGGGGCCGAAGTAGGCGCCGACCGCGACCTCCTGGAACTCGCCCGGCTTGAGCTCGCCCGACTTGGCGAAGCGCAGCGCCGACGCGAATGCGCCCTTGCGTCCCGGCATCCCGTACGCCAGGCACTGGCGCGCCTCGGGTGAGCTGTCGCGATGCGGCACCAGCAGCGCCACGAAGTACTTGGTGGTGACGCCGGAGAAGCGCACCTTGCCGGTCAGCACCGGGCTGCCGGTGGCGCCCAGCTTGTCGAGCTTCTTCGAGGTCAGGTACTTGCGCTTGCCGTTGAAGTGGCACACCGACTCCTGCGCGGTGTCGCCCTGCGGGCGCGAGAACATGCCGCCGCGCGTCTTCTTCTCGGGGTCCTGGAAGCCCGCGATGCGGACCTCCAGCGTCTCGATGATGACGCGCTTGGTGGCGTTGCGCATCTTGACGGCCATGTCGAGCACGTAGGTGTCGGGGTCCATCGTATAGGTGCGCTCGATGGCCAGGCCCTCGCCCTTGGGCTCGTGCACGCAGGTGACCTTGTAGGGACCGTCGACCTTGCAGTCGTACAGCGGCACTTCCGGCAGTCGCGCGGTGCCCTCGGGCGTCGCGATGGTCATGGCGTAGCGGCCGGCCTGGCCGAGGTGCCGGACCATGTCGATCTGCACCTTCTTGCCGCCGACATACTCGTAGTACTGCGAGTGCTTGAGCTGCCAGCTCTTGATGGCGCCGCCGAAGCTGGTGAACTCGGCGCGCACCAGCGGGGTGTCGATGACCACCGTCTTCTCGTCCTTGGCATCGAGCTTCGGCTGCACCGGCTTGTCGAGCACCACCGGCTTGGGCGTGGGCGCGACCACCACGGCCGGGGCCACCGCGCCATCGGCGAACACCGCGCCGTCGATGATGCCGCCATCGGCGCCAGCGAGCTCGTCGTCGCCCACGACCGCAGGCGCCTGGCCGCCGTCACCCGCGCCACCGTCCAGCACTGCCGAGACCGCCGGGCGCTCGTCCTTGTCCTTCTTCTTCTTGTTGAGGCCGAAGATGTAGGGCCAGACGACGATCAGCCCCATGCAGATCGCGACGGTCGCGATGACCCGGGCGCCGTTGCCTTGCATCATCAGACGGTCTCTTTCAGTGCGCTCTCGGGCGCAGGCGGGACGACGGGGTCGTACCCGCCAGGATGGAAGGGATGGCAGCGCAAGATGCGCCGCGCCGCGCGATAGCCGCCACGCGCCACGCCGAAGCGTTCGACCGCCTCACGCGCGTACTCGGAACAGCTGGGATAGAAGCGGCAGGTGGGCCGCCCTTTCAGGGGCGACAGCAGGATCTGGTAGAAGCGCAGCAGCAGCAGGACCAGGCGCTTCATGAGCGTTTCCTGAACGCGCCCAGCAGCTCGCGTTCGACATCGCTCAGGCTCAGCCCCACCGCTTCGGTCTTGGCCACGACGACCACTCGCTTCCCGCTCGGGAAGCCAAGCTTGTGCAGCCTGTAGACCTCGCGCACGAGTCGCTTCACTCGGTTTCGCACCACGGCGCCGCCGACCTTCTTCGAGGCCGTGATGCCCAGCCGGGCTGGCTCCCCTGCGCGCCCCTCGGACACGAACAGCAAGAAGCTCTTCGTGTGCAGCTTGCGCCCCTTGCCCTGAACCTCCAGGTACTCGGAGCGACGGGTCAACCGTTCGCGCTTGGGAAAGTCGGCAGGCAGCGTGGGTGCTACTTCTTGGCGATGGTGACGGTGAGACGCTTGCGCCCCTTGGCGCGACGAGCCTTGATCACCTTGCGACCATTGCGCGTGCTCATCCGCTTGCGATAGCCATGCGTCCGCTTGCGACGCTTGTTGTGGGGCTGATACGTGCGCTTCACGACGGGCTCCTTGTGCGAACCGACTGCTGAAAAAGGTGGTGAGGGATTAGCAGCGGCGCCCGGGGGTGTCAAGAGATCCTGATGGATGCTGATCGCGCTGTGGGCAACCACGCCGCAGCCTCGGTGGATGCGGATCGCGCAAAGCCGCTTCCCATGCGGGCCAGCGGACGCGGTGAGTCGATCCGCCACACGGGCAAGCGCAAATCATGACCCGCTGCGGATCGTTTCCCCAAAACCGATTCATTCAAGCCACTTGCCACGTGCGGCTCACCGACCCGCCTCCTCGCCCAGGCAAACCGTCCACAGCCCCGATCCTGCGAGCGCCGAAATTCCTACGAAATCTCCACACCCGGATCTTTCCCCTTGCGAGCCCGCTTCGCCGCTTGCTAGATGGACCTCGCCACGGTGACAGTTGGGCAACGCAGGGCGGCGTAGAGGGCCTCTTGAATCTTCCTGATAGCGGTTTCGACGTCTCGAGGTTCTCCGTTTCTCTGCTGTGGACAGCCCAGTCAAAAGTTGGTCGGACCCTGCTGTAAGGGGTTGGTAGTTCAGGTCTTCTGGGTACTCCACAACGTGTGGATTGCCTGTTGAGGGATGGGCCACGTTCGGGGGGATGTGGGATGCGGCCGCGTCGGTTCGTGGAGAGAGAGAAGCAATGAGCAGCCTGTGGGAGAGCGCACTCGAGCGTCTGGCCCCGAAGCTCAACTCGAGCACCTTCGAGACCTGGATTCGCCCGATCGAGTGCCGGGAGATCACGGGCGACCGCATCGTGCTGGGTGCGCCTGATCAATTCTCATGCGACTGGTTCCGCGAGCACTACCTGGGCCTGGTCCTGGGCGCGCTGCGCGAGGTCGACGAGCGCGACTACGAGGTCGTGTTCGAGATCGTGCCCCAGCGCGCGGGTGAGCCCGTGCCGCACCCCATCAGCACCAGCAGCGACCTGTCGCTGCCGGTCGTCATTGCTGCCGCAGCGTCGTCGTCGTCAGGGTCGCCAGGGTCGTCGTCGCAGAGCCGCGCCATCGCGCACGGCACCGGCCCCCAGGCTGCGCTCGAGTCGGTCGCCGACGGCGTACCACCGCTCATCATGTCAGGTGACCCCGACGCCAGCCCGAGCTCCGGCCCGGTCACGCGCAGCGAGCTCAACCCGAAGTACACCTTCGACAGCTTCGTCGTCGGCCCGTCCAACCAGCTGGCCCACGCGGCGTCGCGCGTGTGCGCCGACATGCCGGCCGGCAAGTACAACCCGCTCTTCATCTATGGCGGCGTGGGCCTGGGCAAGACCCACCTCCTGCACGCCATCGGCGCCGAGATCCATCGCAAGAACCCCACCTGGCGCATCTCGTACCTGTGGGGCGAGCGCTTCATGAACGAGTACATCCACTGCCTGCGCACCAACCGCATGGATGAATTCCGGGCCCGCTACCGCGAGCGCTGCGACGTCCTGCTGATGGACGACATCCAGTTCATCGCCGGCAAGGACCGCACTCAGGACGAGTTCTTCCATACCTTCAACGCGCTGTACGAGTCGCATCGTCAGATCGTCCTGACCTCCGACAAGTACCCGCACGAGATCCCCGACCTCGAGGAGCGGCTGCGCTCGCGCTTCCAGTGGGGCCTCATCGCGGACATCCAGCCGCCCGAGCTGGAGACCCGCGTCGCCATCCTCAAGAAGAAGGCCGACGCCGAGAACCTGGTGCTGGCCGACGACGTGGCGCTGTTCCTGGCCACCACCATCAAGTCGCACGTGCGCGACCTGGAGTCGTCGCTGGTGCGGCTGGCCGCCGTGGCCTCGCTGTCGGGCACGCCCATCACGGTCGAGTTCGCGCGCAAGGCCATCGAGGGCTCGCACGCGCGCGCCGGCGACAACCTGTCGATCGACGCCATCCAGAAGCACGTGGCGCAGTACTTCGAGGTCAAGGTGTCCGACCTCAAGGGCGAGAAGCGCCACCGCGCCATCGCCCGCCCGCGCCAGATCGCGATGTACCTGTGCCGCAACCTGCTGCCGCACTCGCAGGCCAGTTTTCCCGAGATTGGCCGGCGCTTCGGCGACAAGGACCACTCCACCGTCATCTCCGCCTGCCGCAAGATCGAGCAGCTGATGGAGACCGATCCCGAGACCAAGGGTCAGGTCACGACCCTCAAGTCCCAGCTCCTGCGCTGACGCTTGTTCGTGTCAGGGTCGCGTGGTAGCACTGGCGCGACCTGAAACGGGTGTGGACAGTTTCGGGGATCGCAGGTGTGTGATGGTGTGACAGAGGTGGGTGTAGCGCGGAGGCCCGAACGGATCGCCATCCTTCCTGACCCAGCGCCCGACCTTGTACACACCCTGCAAGCGTGACAGTCCGAAGAGCTAGGGCTGATTTTCACAGACTCACAGGCCCTACTATCTACTTCTAGATCTGCATATCAAATATCCCCCAAAAAGAAGAAGAGCCCGGACAGGGCGGTGAGGACGGAGCAAGGCGATGGAGTTCTCGATCCTGAAGGCAGACTTTCTTCGTGGCCTCCGGCTCGCGCAGGGGATCGCTGACCGCAAGTCGACGATGCCGATCCTCGCCAACGTCCTGCTGCGCACGGACGGCAAGCAGCGCCTGCTGGTCGCCGCGACCGACCTCAACGTCGCCGTCAGCGCCGAGCTGCCCGCCAAGATCGAGAAAGAGGGCGCCCTCACGGTGTCGGCCAAGATGCTGCACGACATCGTGGCCGACCTCCCGGGCGAGGACGTCAAGGTCAAGCGCAGCGAGAACCTGTGGGCCGAGATTCGCTGCGGCAGCTTCGAGTCCAAGCTGGTCGGCATGGCCGACCGCGACTTCCCCAAGCTGCCCGAGCCGGGCAAGATCAAGTACGCCAAGTTCGACGCGCCCACCCTGCGCGAGATGATCGACAAGACGCTGTTCTCGGTGTCCAGCGACGAGACGCGCTTCCAGCTGTCGGGCGTGCTGTTCGAGTGCGACGGCAAGACGGCGCGCATGGTGTCGACCGACGGCCACCGGCTGTCGAAGATCGAGCGCGCGGTCAGCGAGGGCCCCAAGCTGGAGCGCGGCGTCATCATCCCGAAGAAGGGGCTCGGCGAGCTCAAGCGGGCGGTCGACGGCCTGGGCGGCGCCTGCGAGATCGCGGTCTCGGGTGGGGCGATCTACCTGAAGTCGGGCGACGTCGCGCTGTCGGTCAAGCTCATCGAGGCCGAGTTCCCGCCCTACGAGCAGGTCATCCCGGCGCCCAACCCGGTCGGCGCCCTGGTGCCGCGCGAGGCGCTGATGGCGGCGCTCAAGCGCACCTCGCACATGACCTCGGACAAGACCTCGGGCGTCAAGCTGATGCTGGCCGACGGCGTGCTCAAGATCATCAGCGACAACCCCGACCTCGGCGAGGCCCGGGAGGAGCTGAAGGTCGAGTATGCCGGCGCGCCGCTGACCATCGGCTTCAACTCGAATTACTTCAAGGAGCTGCTCAGCCACATGAGCGGCGAACGCGTCCGGCTGGAGCTGTCGGGCGAGCTCGACCCCGGCGTGGTGCGCGGCGAGGCCTCGGCGGACTACCTCGGCGTCATCATGCCGATGCGCATCTGAGCCTGCGCAGTTGCTGCTGCGCGCGCTCGAGCTGACCGCGTTCAGGAACCTGGCCGACACCGTGCTCGAGCCGGGCCCGCAGCTGAACGTGCTGGCGGGCGACAACGCGCAGGGCAAGACCAACCTGCTCGAGGCCATCTATCTGCTGGGCACGCTGCGCTCGTTTCGCGCCAGCAAGCTGGGCGAGCTGATGCGCTGGGACGTCGAGGTGGCCGGGGGCAACGCGCGGGTGGCGGGCCGGGTCGACACCCGCGGCATCGAGCGCAAGCACGAGGTCACCATCCAGGCTGGCAAGAAGGTGGCGCGCCTGGACGGCAAGGGCGTGCGCAGCCCGACCGACTATTTCAAGTGGCTGACCACGGTGCTGTTCACGCCCGACGATCTCGGCGTGCTGCGCGGGTCACCCGGGGGCCGCCGCCGGCTGCTCGACCGCGCGGTGTTCAACCGCACCCCGGCCTATCTCGGCGAGCACAACGACTACCAGCGCGCGCTCAAGAGTCGCAACGCCATCCTCAAGGATGGCGGGCCCGACGACATGCTGGAGATCTGGGACTTCCACCTGGCGCGCTATGGCGCGCGCGTGGTGGCGCGTCGGCTGGCCTACATCGCCGAGCTCGGGCCGCGCGTCGCCGCGGGCTACGAGGCCATCACGCACACCGGGCTGCGTGCGCGGCTGGAGTACCAGGGGCTCGAAGGGCTGGCGCTGGACGCCAGCGAGGCCGACCTCCACGCCGCGCTGGTGACGGCGATCGGGCGGTCGCGGGGGCGCGATCGCGCGCGCCAGTTCTCCTCGGTGGGGCCGCACGCCGACGACCTCGGGCTGTGGCTGGACGACCGGGACGTGCGCCTGTATGCGTCGCAGGGGCAGACCCGTGCGCTGGCGCTGGCGCTCAAGATCGCCGAGATCCGGCTGCTGCGCGACGTGCACGGAAGCGACCCGATCTTGCTGCTGGATGACGTCTCGTCCGAGCTGGATCCACAGCGCAACGCCCATCTATTCGATTTCCTGGACGAAGTTGCCTGCCAGTGCTTCCTGACCACCACTCACCCGGAGTATGTCCGGGCTCGCCTGAATCGTAAGGATTATCGAGTGGTTAACGGTGTAATCGAGGGGTGATTTTGCTTGCCACCTAGCAGATCGCTGTGGTACACCACCGATTCACTTGGAAATGGTCGATATTTCACATGAATAGCCCAGAATCGGCCGCGGCGGAGGGGGGACCTCCCGAGGTTGCGGGCGCCGAAGAGTACGGTGCCGACAACATCACCGTCCTGAAGGGTCTGGAAGCCGTCCGGAAGCGCCCCGGGATGTACATCGGGGACACCGACGACGGCACCGGCCTGCACCACATGGTCTACGAGGTCGTCGACAACGCCGTCGACGAAGCGCTGGCGGGGCACTGCAACCGCATCAGCGTGACCATCCACTTCGACAACTCGGTCAGCGTCGAGGACAACGGCCGCGGCATCCCCACCGACATGCACCCGACCGAGGGCCGGCCCACGCCGGAGATCGTCCTCACGGTGCTGCACGCCGGCGGCAAGTTCGACAAGAACAGCTACAAGGTCTCGGGCGGTCTGCACGGCGTCGGTGTCTCGGTCGTCAACGCCCTGAGCGAGTGGCTGCGCCTCGAGATCAACCAGAAGGGCAAGAAGTTCCAGCAGGAGTTTCACCGCGGCGACGTCGCGACCGAGCTGCGTGTGGTCGGCGCCACCGAGCTGCGCGGCACCAAGGTCAGCTTCAAGCCCGACCCCACCGTCTTCAAGCTGACCGAGTTCTCGTACAGCGTGCTGGCGCAGCGCCTGCGCGAGCTGTCGTACCTGAACAAGGGCCTCTACATCATCCTCTCGGATGAACGCCACCAGCAGACCGAGGAGTTCAAGTACGAGGGCGGCATCGCCTCGTTCGTGTCCGACCTCAACGGCACCGAGACGCCGGTCAACTCGCAGCCGATCCGCCTCGAGGGCTCGGGCACCGCCGAAGGGCTGGTCGCCCCCATCGAGGTCGAGTGCGCGGTGCAGTGGAACGAGAGCTATCACGAGAACGTCTACTGCTTCACGAACAACATCAAGAACAAGGACGGCGGCACGCATCTCAGCGGCTTCCGTTCCGCGCTCACGCGCACCATCAACAACTATGCGACCGCGACCAACCTGACCAAGGACGTCAAGGGTGGCCTCAGCGGCGACGACCTGCGTGAAGGACTGACCGCGGTCATCAGCATCAAGCACCCCGATCCCAAGTTCTCCAACCAGCCCAAGGACCGCCTGGTCTCCAGCGAGGTCAAGGGCGTGGTCGAGACCGTCATCAACGAGCAGCTGGCGCGCTGGCTGGAAGAGCACCCGAAAGAGGCCAAGAACATCATCACCAAGGCCTCGCTGGCGGCCCGCGCCCGCGAAGCCGCGCGCAAGGCGCGCGAGATGGTGCAGCGCAAGGGCGCCCTCGACATGGCGTCGCTGCCCGGCAAGCTGGCCGACTGTCAGGAGCGCGACCCCGCCCTGAGCGAGCTGTTCATCGTCGAGGGTGACTCCGCCGGTGGCTCGGCCAAGCAGGGCCGCAACCGCAAGAACCAGGCGATCCTGCCGCTGCGCGGCAAGATCCTCAACGTCGAGAAGGCGCGCCTCGACAAGATGCTGGGCTCGGAGCTCATCGCCACGCTGATCACGGCGCTGGGCTGCGGGGTCGACAAGGACCGCGACGTCACCAAGCTGCGCTACCACCGCATCATCATCATGACCGACGCCGACGTCGACGGGTCGCACATCCGGACCCTGCTCTTGACGTTCTTCTACCGGCAGTACCCGGAGATCATCGAGCGCGGCTACCTCTACATCGCGCAGCCGCCGCTGTTCAAGATCAAGCGCGGCAAGCACGAGCAGTACCTCAAGAACGAGCAGTCGCTGGAGGACTTCCTCATCGAGGCGGCGCTGGACGAGATCGAGGTCACCGGCGCGGGCGGCAAGAGCTTCACCGGCGACAAGCTCAAGCAGCTGGCGCGGCTGGCCTATCGCTACCGCAAGGTCATGGTCGGGCGCATCGAGCGCATGGCTGACGCCCGCATCGTCGACGCCCTGGTCATGGGCGCCGGCGTGACGGTGCAGACGCTGGCCGACGAGGCGGCGCTGAAGGCCGCGGTCGTCAAGGCGCGCGAGTACCTGACCCGGGTCCGGCCCGAGCTGGCCGAGGGCCTGTTCGAGGTCAAGGCCGACACCGCGCATGGCGGCTTCCAGCTGTCGTGTGCGGCCCGCATGGGTGGTGCGCGCAAGCAGACCGTGATCGACTTCGGCATGGCCAACTCGCCCGAGTGGCACGAGCTCCTGGCGGTACGCAGCGAGCTGGCGCCGTTCGCTGGTCCCTGGAAGCTGGTGCAGGGCCAGGACACGCGCGAGCTGCATCGGGTCGACGAGCTGGTCACGCGCATCGACGAGATTGGCCGCAAGGGGCTGACCATCGCCCGCTACAAGGGCCTGGGTGAGATGAACGCCGAGCAGCTCTGGGAGACCACGATGGACCCCAGCAAGCGGGTCCTGCTGCAGGTGCGCGTCGATGCGGTCGAGGAGGCCAGCCGCATCTTCAGCACGCTGATGGGCGACCTGGTCGAGCCGCGCCGCGAATTCATCGAGAAGAACGCGCTCAACGTACGCAACCTCGACGTCTAGCGACGCCGGGTGCACTGACGACGTCGGCCCGGGTCAGGCGTCGCGAGCAGGTGGCAAAATGGGGCAAATGATCGGTTCGCGCATCTTGGGTGTGGGTACGGCGATTCCCGACCGGGTGGTCACCAACAATGACCTCGCGGCCATGATGGAGACCTCCGACGAGTGGATCGTCGAGCGCACGGGTATCCGCGAGCGCCACTGGGTCGAGGATGGCAGCGGTGTCGGCGCCAGCGACCTCGGTGTGCAGGCGGCCTACAAGGCGCTCGACATGGCCGGCGTGAAGAAGGAGGAGATCGACCTCATCATCTTCGCCACGCTGTCGCCCGACCATGATTTTCCGGGCTGCGCGCCCATCGTGCAGACCAAGATGGGCCTCGCGCCCATCGCGTGTCTCGACATCCGGCAGCAGTGCACCGGCTTCGTGTACGGGCTGTCGGTCGCGGACGCCTTCATCAAGGCCGGGGCGTACAAGCGCATCCTGCTCATCGGCGGCGAGGTGCACTCGGCGGGGCTCGACCGCACCACCAAGGGGCGTGACGTCACGGTGCTGTTCGGCGACGCCGCTGGCGCGGTGATCGTCGGCCCCAGCGACGACCCCGAGCGACGCATCGTGTCGTACCACCTGCACGCTGACGGCGCGGGGGCACTCGACCTGTGCGTGGAGCGGCCAGGTTGCATCGCGACGCCGCGCTTTTCGCGCCAGGACTTCGAGGAGGGCAAGCACTTCCCGAAGATGAACGGCAAGAAGGTGTTCCGGAACGCCGTCACGCGCATGCCCGAGGTGGTGAACGAGGCGCTGCTGGCGAACGGCCTCAACATCGGCGACATCAAGCTGGTGCTGCCGCATCAGGCCAACCTGCGCATCAACGAGAAGGTGCAGCAGCTGCTGGGGCTGCCCGACGACAAGATCTTCAACAACATCCAGAAATACGGCAACACGACCGCGGCGACCATCCCGCTCCTGATGAGCGACGCGCTGGCGGCGGGCAGGATCCAGCCCAAGGATCTGCTGTGTCTGGTGGCGTTCGGCGCCGGCTACACCTGGGGTTCTCTGCTGCTGCGCTGGTAGCTCGGGTCACAACATGCGGGTGACGCGGGTGCGCCCCGAGGCAGGCGGCGGGGCCACGTTGGTGGTGGCGCACTCGGTCTCCTCGCTGTCGCCCCAGTCGCTCGCGATCGGCGCGGGCGCAGCTGACTTCGGCGGGTTTGCGACACGTGGTTCGCGCGCCTTGGCTGCAGGGGCGCGGGCTGCTGCCAGCTCGTGGGCCACCGCGGCGGCGAGGGCGTCGACGCGGCGGCGCCAGACGTCGTCGCTGCACTGGCTGCGGTGCTGGTCGGCCAGCGTGCGCAGACAGGCGGCGGCGCGCACTGGCTGGCGCAGGCGCAGGTAGACCTCGGCCAGGTTGGTCAGGATGTCGCGGTGGCCGGGGGCGGCAGCGCGGCCCTGCTCGAGGGCGCTGCGTGCCCCGCCGAGGTCGCCACGCTCGAGGCGCAGCACACCGAGGGCGTTGAGCGCATACACATCACGCGGGGCCAGCAAGCACAGGCCGGCGAACAGCGTCTCGGCGTCGGCGAAGCGACTCTGCGCCACCAGCGCCAGCGCCAGCTGCTGGGCCGCGCGAAGCGTGGGGGCGGAGCCGGGGCGCAGGTCGGCAAAGCTCTGCAGCCCGCTGCCGAGAGCCTCCAGCTCCAGGTTCGACAGCGGACCGACCTCGGGGTCGGGGCTGGCGGCCTCGGCCAGGCGCGCCTCCAGGGCACTCAGCGTGCTGGCACTGGGTGCCAGGTTGCGTGCTCGAGTCAGCTCGTCGCGGGCCTCGTCGCAGCGGCCGAGGCGGTGCAGGACCTCGGCGCGCAGGGCCGCGCCACGCCACCACTGTGGGTCGGACGCCACCAGGCCATCGCAGATGACCAGCGCGCGCCCGAGCTGGCCCGAGCCAAGGTAGCGCTGAGCGATTCGCGCCGAGTGTTCCAGGACCCGCTGCTTGTCACGCGCCATGAGTGATGCCTCCCCTGGGCGGCTGCCCATGCAGGGAGGGTCTTCGTCGGTTCAGCGCGGTTGTTGCGTGGCAGGCGGGTACAGCGTGAGGCGGTCCTAGGCAGCGAAGATCGAGTCGAGCTCCTTCTCGATCTTCTGCTCCTTGGTCTTCTTGGCGACCGCCAGCTCCTTGACCAGGAGCATGCGGGCGGTGTCGAGCATCTTGCGCTCGCCGAACGAGAGGTCCTTGTCGCTCTTGAGCAGCGACAGGTCACGCAGAACCTCGGCGATCTCGAACACGGAGCCCGTCTTGATCTTCTCCATGTACTCGCGATGCCGGCGGTTCCAGGTCTGGCCCTCGACCGAGATCTCCTTTGAGCGAAGGATATCGTAGACTTCGCTCACCTCAGAGGAGTTGATCACGGCCCGCAGTCCGACCGTGTCGGCGTTGCGGGTCGGGACCATGATCTTCATCCCAGTATCGAGAATCTTGAGGATGTAGAAGGTGTGGCTGGCCCCGCTGATATTGCGGGTTTCGACACCGACGACCTCTGCGACACCATGCGCGGGATAGACCGCCTTGTCGCCAATCCGGAAGTTCACCATTCGTGACTACCTCCCTGTAGAAGGCACAAAAATCGAGCGACGAAGACGATAACACGGCGCGGCAATCACTTCAATCAAAAACCCGGAACGAAGTGCGCGTACCTGCACGGAAAACGCACTGCGGCGTGTCCGCAATCACCAACCTGGAGTGCGTCGAGAAACGGGAAATTGGCAATGATTACAGGTTCCCGCAGCACTGGCTCAGAGCAGGTGTTCGATGATGGTGGCCACCGCGAAGCCAGTGCCACCGGCAGACATGTGGCCCCACTCCTTGGTCGTGGCCGAGGGGCCGGCCAGGTCGACGTGGACCCAGGGCACATCGCCGACGAACTCCTTGAGGAACAGGCCCGCGGTCATGGCGCCGCCGTAGCGCTCGCCAGTGTTCTTCATGTCGGCGACCTCGGACTTGAGCTGCTCCTTGAGGCGCTCGGGCAGCGGCAGCTGCCACATCTCTTCACCAGCCGCCCGCGCGGCCTTCAGCCAGCTGTCGGCGAGGGACTGGTTGTTGGTCATGACGCCGGCGATGTGCGGGCCGAGAGCGACCACACATGCGCCAGTCAGTGTCGCGAAGTCGAACATCTCGTCCGGCTTCAGGCCAAGGGCGTACGTCAATGCGTCACCCAGGGTGAGGCGGCCCTCGGCGTCGGTGTTGTTGATCTCCACCGTCTTGCCATTCATTGATCGCAAGACGTCGCCCAGCTTGTAAGCCCCGCCGCCGATCATGTTCTCGGTGCAGGCGGCGATGGCGTGGACCTCGTAGGGTGACTCCAGGTCGGCCAGCGCAGCAATCGTGGACAGCACTGTCGCGGCGCCGGTCATGTCTGTCTTCATATCCTCCATGCCCGGCGACGGCTTGAGTGACAGGCCGCCCGAGTCGAAGGTGACGCCTTTTCCGATCAGCGCGACGCGCTTGCCGTTCGGCTTCTTGGGCTTGTAGGTGACATGGATGAACTTGGGCTCCTGCGGCGAGCCCTGGGCCACGGCGACGAACATGCCCATGCCCAGCGCGGTGCACTCGGCGCGACCCAGGACCTCGAGCTCGAGGCCGTGCTCGCGAGCCATTTCACCGGCAAATTCGGCCAGACGGCTGGGTGTCGCGGCGGCCGCCGGCTCGTTGACCAGGTCGCGCGTGCGCGCGATGGCGGCGGCGGTGTGCTCGGCGCGGGTCAGGGCGGTGTTGCTGGCGCCGGGGGCGACGATGCTGGCGGACTCCAGCTTGTCGCGCTGGCGCCGATCCTCGGCCAGGTACTTGTCGAAGCGGTAGCGCCCGAGCAATATCCCCTCCGCGCTGAAGCGCGCCAGGGCGTCGGGGCTGGCGTCGGTGCCGGTCGGGGGCGCCACCGTGAGCGAGCGCGCCGAGGTGGTGGCCGCAGTGCGGGCGGCGCGGGCGCCGACCAGACGCAGGTCGGGGGCGCTGAAGTCCTTGCGCGCGCCGAGGCCGACCAACAGGACGCGCAGCGCGGGCAGCTTGCCGTGCGTGTGCAGGGCGAAGCTGGACAGCTTCTTCGCCTTGAACTGCTCCTCGTCGGCGGCGCGCAGCAGGACGCCGCCCAGTGCGGCGTCGAGGTCGGTGACCCGGCGATCCTCGCGGTAGTCGTCGAAGACCCCCAAGGTGAGCAGGTCGGTGGTGATGGAAGTGAGGGATTGTTCGGTCGAAGTGACAGCCAGTTTCATGGGAGCGGGAAGGGTAGACAGCGGTATTTGCTTTGTAAAGCGAGTTCAGGTTCGGAACCGTCGAGGGAGCTTTGATCGCGATCATTTGCTAAATGATCGATCCATTGATGCAAAGTGATAGGTCTCTGGTGTTGACGCGGTAATGGCCCATACGCTAAGTTGGAGTAACCCAGGGGTGGACCGCGATGGCCAAGCCGAAGAAGAAGCCGACCAAGAGCGCGAAGAAGCCGGCCAAGTCGAAGAAGCCCGCCAAGGCGAAGCCGAAGGCCAAGCCGAAGAAGCCGGCCAAGCCTGCGAAGCCTGCGAAGCCGGCGGCGAAGAAGCCGGTCAAGCCTGCGAAGCCAGCGGCGAAGAAGCCGGCAGCGAAGAAGCCAGCGGTGGTGAAGAAGCCAGCCACCGCCATCAAGGCTCCTGCCCCGGCGGTGGTCGAGACCGAGGTCGAGGAGCAGGCGCCTGGTGCGCCCCCGGCGCTGCCGACGCCGAGCTTCTCGTTCACCATCTCCAACTGACAGCGCTACGGCTTGGCTGCGGGCCGCTGCGCCAGCAGGCGTGCCAGACGATCGGCGTCCAGGCGGATGCGGATGGTCTTGGCGCTGGCCATGGTGACCAGGCCGGGGGCGTCGCGGCCGGCACGACGTACGTGCTTGCGATAGGTGTAGCTGATGTCGACGCCTGACTCGAGCGCGGTGCGCGCCTGGCTGTAGTGCGCGGCCAGCGTGGCGGCGTCGAGCAGGGTGGCCTCGACGATGCCGCGACCGGCGCCCAGGCGGACGATCACGTGTGAGCCGGGGACCTCGCGGGCGTGCAGCCAGAGGTCATTGCCACGGGCGTGGCGGAAGGTCAGCTCGTCGTTCTGGCGCGCGCCCTTGCCGACCAGGATGGTGTCGCCGGCGGCGGAGATGAACTCGTGGTAGGGCAGCGCGGCGCGCTCGCGGACATCGCGCTGCTCGCGGGCGCTGCGCGGGGGCGCTGCGGGCAGCGTGGTCTCGACGGTGCGGGCCAGCGCGCGCAGGGCCTCGAGGTCGTCGCGGACCTCGGGGGCGGCCAGCTTGCCGGCGAGGTGATCGAGGTGGGCGGCGCGGGCGTGGGCCTGGGCGAGGCGTTGATCGATGGTGACCAGGCTGCCGGCCATCTTCTTATGCTGCTGGTAGAAGCGAGCGGCGTTGTCGCGGGGGGCGCGCGCGGGGTCGAGCGGGATGTCGAGCGGCGAGCCGTCGGTGAAGTCGTCGGGCAGCGTGACGCTGGCCGCGCCGCGCGGGACCTCGTGCAGATGCGCCAGCAGGAGGTCGCCATACTTGCGGTATAGCTGGGCGGCCTCGGCGCGGGCGCGGTCGCTGGCGAGCGCGGCGATGAGGCGGGTGGTACGCGTGCGCGCGCGGTCGACGGTGCTGGCGAGCGACCGCAGCAGGGTGGTGCGCTCGAGCTCCTCCTCCAGGACGGAGTAAGCGGCGGCGATGCGGGCGGAGGTGCCGGGCGGCGCGCCGAAGCGGTCGCGGCCGCGCCAGGAGGCGGCCGGGGCGGCCGGGTCGGCGAGCAGCGGCTGGTAGGGCTGGCCGGCCAGCAGGGTGCGCTTGCCGGCGCTGGGGTGCAGCGCGGCGACGATGCTGTCATCGGGCGCGACGAGGATCAGGTTGGGCAGCGTGCTGAGCTCGGCGATCAGGCGAATCGAGCCGAAATCGAGGGTCAGGATGCGATCACCGGGGGTGGCGGTGACCGACACCAGGCGGCCGGCGCGCAGCTCCTTGCGCAGCGACAGCGCGAACGGGGATGGCGGTGGTTCGCTGGGCTTGTCGTGCGGGATCAGGTGGACGCGGGCGACGCGGGGGCGTGCACACACGAGGAGGTCGTGATCACGCGTGGTGAGCAGGAAGGTCAGCTCGTCGCGCTGACGGACCCGCGCCACCGAGGCGCCGAGGAGGCTGGACGAAAGCTCGGTCGCGACATGCGCGAGCTCGACGTCCGACAGGCTCACTCGTCTTCGTCCTCGTCGTCTTCGTCGTCCGCGTCGTCCGCGTCGTCCGCGTCGTCCGCGTCGTCTGCGTCGTCATCCGCGTCGTCGTCGTCGTCTGCGTCGTCTGCGTCGTCTTCGTCGTCGCCGCCGGAGGCGGCGGCCAGCAGTTCGTCCTTCAGGGCCAGGAAGCGCTCGGCATCCTTGGTCGCCATCGGGGTCTCGAACAGGACGTAGGCCTCGCGCGCACCGGCGCAGGCCAGCAGCACCTTCTCGAGCTGGCGCTCCGAGATGCGCGCGTTGCCGAGGCCGCGCACGCGCAGCACGACCACCTCGGCGCCGCTCGGCTCCAGCTCGTCGGCGGGGTCGCCCAGCGGATCCTCGGCCAGCACCACTCCCGCGTCGGTGGCCAGCTTGAGCGCGGCCTTGCGCTCCCACAGGCCGCGTGGCTCCCACACCAGGGTGCGGCCGGCGCGCTCGACACCCTTGAAGAAGCGCAGCACCGCCTCACGGTTGGCCGTGGTCGGGGTGAAGCTGGGCGGGGTCTCGACGATGATCAGCTGGGCGTTCAGCGCCTCGGCGGCCTTCAGGGTCTCGGTCCAGCCGGCGCGCACCTCGGCGCTGTCCTGCAGGTGGCCCATCTTGATGGCGGCCTGCGGGGTCGGCTTCGGCAGCAGACGCGCGTGGGGCGGTGACCCCGAGGGGTGGGTCACCGTCTGCAGCGCGCGCATGGCGTAGATGCACTCCGGCGGCGCGCCCTTGCGCAGTTTCTTGAGGGTCGCCGCGCGCAGCGGCGTGAGGAAGGTGTCCGCGATCTCGACGAAGGAAAACTTCGCGAAGTAACGCGCTTTCGGGATGTGGAAGCCAACGCAGCCGACGTGCAACATGAGGCGCTCGTGTACCACGAAACGCACGTTGACTTCGCCCTGCCTCGCGGGTATCCCCGAGTGCGGAGGGGCGCATGAAGTTCTTCATCGACACCGCGGACATCGCCGAGATCAAGGAAGTCAACGCGATGGGCCTGCTGGACGGGGTGACCACCAACCCGTCGCTGGTCGCCAAGACGGGACGCAAATTCAAGGACGTCCTGCTCGAGATCTGCGACATCGTGAAGGGCCCGGTGTCGGCCGAGGTCACGTCGACCGACTACGACGGCATGATGAAGGAGGCGCACGAGTTCGCCGCCCTGCGCACCAACATCGTCATCAAGGTGCCGCTCATCCCCGAGGGGCTGAAGGTCGTCAAGACCCTGACCGGCGAGGGCATCAAGACCAACGTCACGCTGTGCTTCTCGCCGACGCAGGCGCTGCTGGCCGCCAAGGCAGGCGCGACCTACATCTCGCCGTTCGTCGGTCGCATCGACGACATCGCCGACGCCGGCATGGATCTGGTCGCCAAGATCTGCAAGATCTACCGCAATTATGGCTACACCACGGAGGTCCTGGTGGCCTCGGTGCGCGGCCCGATGCACGTCGTCGAGGCCGCCGAGCTGGGCGCCCACGTGGTGACCTGCCCGTTCGGCGTGCTCAAGCAGCTGACCCAGCACCCGCTGACCGACCTCGGCCTGGCCAAGTTCCTGAAGGATTGGGAAAAGGTCCCCAAGTAGGATAAGGATCGGTCACCCATGGCGCTCGGCATCGGCGAACAGAAGGGCTTCTACGACGACAAGCGGCAGTTCCAGGGCAAGGACCTGGGCGCCGCGGCTCCCAAGAGCGAGCCCAAGTATGACAGCGTCATCAAGCTGTCGTTCATCGTCGCGGGCCTGGTCGGCTTTCTGATCATCGTGGCGTTCTGGTCACGCGTGCTGCGCAAGCCGCAACACCATCTGCCTGACCCCGACAAGGTCAAGAAGCAGTACTCGGTGCCGCTGTATCAGGTCTCGGACCCCGAGGCCGACCGCAAGAAGCCCGAGCCGCCGAAGAAGAAGTAACCGAACGGAGCCGGAGCGGAACAGGTCTCCTCGAAGCTGCGCTTCGAGGGGCCTGGCTCACCAGGTGACGCGCAGCCCGGTGAGCTTGGTGTCATCGCTGGCCTTGGTCAGCGTCGGGGTGCAGAAGCGCGGGTCGATGCGCAGCAGCTGCAGCGCGATCAGCCAGGCGCCAGCCTGCAGGGTACCGCCCGCGATCTGGAAGGTGTCCGGCTTGATGGTGGCGTCGATGACCCCGGCGGCGTCGAGGGCCCAGCCGCCGAACACCGCCGTGCTGCCGACCGCTGGACCGATGAGCGACACGTACAGCGGCCACTTCTGGCGCTGGGTCAGCCCGACGAAGGTCGCGCCATAGAGCACACCGCCGCCGATCGACACGTAGTACTTGTCCTTCCAGGGCAGGTCACCCACCGCGGCCGCGATGGGCTGCACGGCATGCATCACGGTGATGCCCGCCATCAGCCCCTGGATCTGGCCCCAGCGGGTGTTGACCAGGGTCGGGCTCGCGTTCTTGCGCAGGCACCCGCTGCTGAGCGCGAGGACCAGGGCCAGTCCGACGAAGCCTCTCATCTAGCGCGCGCGCAGCCCTTCGAAGGCGATGAACAGCATCTGCTCGACGACCTGCTCGGGTGGCGGCAGCACGCCCGGGGTCTCCAGCATGGTCAGCAGCACGCGCTCGACCATGCCGATGTGGGCGTAGGCGGTCAGCATGGGGTCGACCGCGCGGAACATGCCCAGCGAGATGCCGAGCTTGATGTTGTCGGCCTCGACCTCGGCGATCTCGCGGTAAAAGCCCTGGATCATCTGCTCCAGCTCGCGGTCCAGGCCCATCGACTCGCGGTAGGTCAGGCGGGCCAGATCGCGGTTCTCGATGAAGACGCGCATCAGCTCGCGCGCGGCCTGCTGGGCGCGGGCCAGGAAGGCGGCGCCGTCGGCGACGTTCTGCGCCACCGAGCGCCCGACGTCCTTCACCAGCTGCAGGAAGTGGCGCACCACCTCGTAGTAGATCGCCCGCTTCTCGTCGAAGTAGAGGTAGAAGGTGCCCTTGGCGACGCCGGCGGCCTTGGTGATGTCGTCGACCGTGGTGGCGTGATAGCCCTTCTTGGCGAACACGTCCTTGGCGGCGGCGATGAGCTGGGTGGTGCGCTCGTCGCGCGGCACCGGGCGGGCGCGCTTGGTCTTGGGGGGCACGCGGCGATGATTGCCCGGGGGTGAGCGGCGGTCAAGAACGGCCTGCCGAAAACCGCCGGTTTGACGCGGTTTTGTGCGGGTGTTAGGGTCCGGCTCGATGCGCTCACGGCTGATCATGGTGGCGTTCGCGGCGCTGTCCGCGCTGGCCCTGGCCGGCTGTGGCGACGACGACGACAGCGACCTGCCGCGCATCGACCAGCTGGCGCCCGCGAGCGGTGTGCCCGGCGAGTGTGTGCATGTGCTGGGCGTGCGCTTCGGCGCCGGTGGCGACGACGGCGGGCTGCGTGATGGCGGCAGCGGCGGTGTGGCGGACGCGGGCGCGCGCCTGGACGGCGGGCCGTCGCGGGATGCCAGCACCGCGCTGTGCTTTGCGGGCGAGCCAGCGCCAGTCGGCGGCACGGTCAGCTTCGGCGGGCGCGCCGCGCGCGTGCTGGGCTGGAGCGACACCCGCATCGTGGTGGTCGTCCCGGGCGGTGCTTCCGGCGTGGGTGCGACGCAGGTGGTGGTCAACGCCGATGGTCGGTCGTCGAACGCGCGTCCGTTCCAGATCGAATAGCTTGTCGTCACGCCTCCGCATCCGGCAGCACGTCAACCCGCTGCGCGCCGAGTACCAGAAGGTGCGCGCGACCGCGGTGGCGCTGCCGCCGGGACGTCCGCTCGAGGTCGAGCTGGGCTGCGCCGATGCGCGCTTCACGCTGGAGCGCGCCAGCGCCGAGCCGGAGCGGTCGTTCGTGGGCCTCGAGATCCGCGAGGAGATGGTCCACTTCATCAACCGCAAGGCGCGCGCGGCGGGCCTGGGCAACGCGCTGCTGGTGTTCGCCAACATGAACTTCGACCTGCCGGCGCTGTTCGCGCAGCATCCGGTGGCGCGCTATCACCTGCTGTTCCCCGACCCCTGGTTCAAGAAGCGCCACCACAAGCGGCGCGTGGTCAACCCCGAGCTGATGGCCGACCTGCACAGCACGCTGGAGCCGGGCGGCGAGGTCTCGTTCGCGAGCGACGTCTGGGACGTCGCGCTGGATGCCATGGCGGTGTTCGAGGAGCGCGACGACCTGTTCGTGAACATGCGCGGGCCGTGGAGCTTCTGGCCTGGCAGTCCGTTCGCGGCGCGCTCGCGGCGCGACCTGGCCTGTCAGCGCAAGGGCTGGCCGGTCTGGCGCATGCGCTATCTGAAGAAGTAGCGGACCGAACGGGATTACTGCGCGGCGGCGCCGAGCACGAAAACCAGCTTGCGCGCGCCGCCTTCGATTGACAGGGCGTCAACCACATCCTGCGTGGTGACGCCGGCCTCGGCGTAGAGGTGCACCACCGCGGTGCTGCCGGCGGCCAGATCCTGCAGCGCCTTGCCCAGCGAGGCGGCGTCGAGCGGCCCCAGCATGGTGCCCGGCTTGTCGCTGACGAAGGCGGCCAGCGAGGCGGCGTGGCCCGGCATCAGGGTCAGCTTGAAGTCGCCCGCGCCGGGCGCGGCCAGGGCCTGACCGCGGCAGCTGCCCACGATGGGCGCGCAGGCCAGCAGCGTGGTGTCGCTGCCGGGGCCGGCCACACGCAGGTGCAGCTCGGGGCGGGCGGCGGTGGCGGCGCCCTGCGCCGCGACCTCCAGCATGGTGAACGAGGTGTCGGCGCTGGCAGCGATGACGACGCTGGTGCCGGGCGCGGCCTTGGCGACCGCCTCGGCGATGGCGTCGCCCCACACGAAGGCGCCCTCGCCGGCCGGCGGCGTGGTGAAGGCGCCGATGGCCTCGTCACCGACCTTGATGGCCAGCGGCTCGAGGTCGACCACCGCGGCGCCCATCGGCGCGGGCACGCCGGCCAGCGTGGTCCTGGCCAGCACCTTGTTCGCATCGGGGAGCTCGTCGGGGCCGGGGGGGCCGGCGTCGGGGTCGCTGCCGCTGACCGGGCGACGGTCACCGGGGCGCAGGTCGACCTCGGTCTGCTTGGGGGCCTTGTCCTTCTTGCAGCCTGCCAGCGCGCACAGCGCCAGGGCGATCGCGATGCTCGATTTCACCTTCACCGGGGCTCCTTATCGCATGGTGAGCTCGAGCGTCTCGAGCTCCTTGATCTGATCGCGCAGCTCGGCGGCCTGCTCGAACTCCAGGTTGTCGGAGTGCTTGGCCATGCGCTTCCTCATGTCGGCGATCTTCTTGGGCAGGTCGGTCATGCTGTCGAGATCCATCTTGGCCAGGCGCTCGGCGGCCTTGGCGGACGACGACGCGCCATAGTCGAGCCCGCCGTCGGCGGCGCCGCCGGTGCCGCCCATGTCGAGGATGGCGCGCTTGACCGTCGCGGGCGTGATCTTGTGCTTCTTGTTGTAGGCGGCCTGGATGGTGCGCCGCCGGTTGGTCTCGTCGATGGCCTTCTTCATCGAGGCCGTGATGCGGTCGGCGTACATGAGGACGCGGCCGTTCAGGTTGCGCGCGGCGCGGCCGCAGGTCTGGATCAGCGACTGCTCGCTGCGCAGGAAGCCCTCCTTGTCGGCGTCCAGGATGGCGACCAGCGAGACCTCGGGCAGGTCGAGGCCCTCGCGCAAGAGGTTGATGCCGACCAGGACGTCGAACTCGCCGCGGCGCAGATCGCGCAGCAGCTCGACGCGCTCCAGGGTGTCGACGTCGGAGTGCAGGTAGCGCACCTTGACGTCGAGATCCGCGTAGTACTCGGTCAGATCCTCGGCCATGCGCTTGGTCAGCGTGGTGACCAGGACGCGCTCGCGCACGGCGACGCGCTTGCGGACCTCTTCCAGCAGGTCGTCGACCTGGTCCTTGATGGGGCGGACCTCGATCTCGGGATCGAGCAGGCCGGTGGGGCGGATGACCTGCTGCACCACCACGCCCTCGGCCTTGGCGAGCTCGTAGTCGCCGGGGGTGGCGCTGACATAGATGACCTGGCGCGCGCGCTCCTCCCACTCCTCGAACTTGAGCGGGCGGTTGTCGAGCGCGCTGGGCAGGCGGAAGCCGTAGTCGACCAGCACGTCCTTGCGCGAGCGATCACCGCGGTACATGGCCGAGATCTGCGGCACCGTCTGGTGGCTCTCGTCCACGAACAGGAGGTAGTCCTTGGGGAAGTAGTCGATCAACGTGGGCGGTGGCTCGCCCGCGGTGCGGCCCGTCAGGTGACGCGAGTAGTTCTCGATGCCGTTGCAGAAGCCCATCTGCTCCAGCATCTCGAGGTCGAACATGGTGCGCTGCTCGAGGCGCTGCTTCTCCAGCAGCTTCATCTGGTTGCCGAGGTCCTCGAGGCGCTGGCGCAGCTCGACCTTGATGCCGTCGATGGCGGCCACCAGCTTCTCGGCCGGGGTGACGTAGTGCGAGCCGGGGAAGATGGTGACGCGGTCGACCTTTTCGCGGGTCTTGCCGCGCAGCGGGTCGACGCGCGAGATCGACTCGATCTCGTCGCCCCACCACTCGATGCGGATGGCGGTCTCGTCCTCGGACGGCGGGAAGATCTCGACGGTGTCGCCGCGCACGCGGAAGGTGCCGCGGTGGAAGTCGACGTCGTTGCGCTCGTACTGGATCTCGATCAGGCGCTTCAAGACGACGTCGCGCTTGAGCTCCTCGCCGACCTCCAGCGTGAGCACCATGCCGTAGTAGGCCTCGGGCGAGCCGATGCCGTAGATGCACGACACCGAGGCGACGATGATGACGTCGCGGCGCGACAGCAGCGAGTAGGTCGCGGCGTGGCGCAGCCGGTCGATCTCGTCGTTGATCAGCGCATCTTTCTCGATATAGGTGTCCGAGGTCGGAACATAGGCCTCGGGCTGGTAGTAGTCATAGTAGGAGACGAAGTAGTGCACCGCAGCGCCGGGAAACAGCTCCTTGAACTCGCCATACAGCTGGGCGGCCAGGGTCTTGTTGGGCGCCATGATGAGGGTCGGGCGCTGGACCGCCTCGATCACCTTTGCCGCGGTGAAGGTCTTGCCGGAGCCGGTGATGCCGAGTAGGACTTGGTGGCGATCACCGCGCTCGAGGCCCGCGATCAGCTCCTTGATGGCGGTGGGCTGGTCGCCCTTCGGCTTCATCTCGGAGACCAACTTGAACAAGCTCTTGGCCACGGCTGGGACAATATAGACGACCGACGATGAGCTTGCTCGACGATCTCCTGCGCATGGTGGGCACCAGCCGGACCCGGATTCGCTGGCGCTGGGACCGCTTCAAGGCGGGGCTGGGCAAGAGCGCGCGCAGCGCCGAGAACCGGTCGCGCGCGCTCCGCTACGAACACAAGATCTGCCCCAAGTGTCAGCACCCGGCGGGGCGCGACGAGGTCAAGTGCAGCCGCTGCGACACCGAGCTGGGCGGCGTGATGCGCAACCGCGCCGGGCGCGCGCTGGCCGGGGTGCTGCCCGAGGGCACGCCGCTGTACACGCTGCTGCTGGTCATGGTGTGCGGTGCGCTGTACTTCGTGACCGTGCGCATGGTCGAGGGCGGCCAGATCTTTCGCGGGCCGGTCGGGCTGGCGGCGGCGAAGGCGGGTGCGCTGCTCCCTGAGCTGGCGTTGGAGCACGGGCAGTGGTGGCGCTTCATCACGTCCTGCTTCCTGCACGGCAGCTTGATCCACCTGGCCTTCAACATGGTGGCGCTGGCGCAGCTGGGGGCGGCCTTCGAGCAGCGCTGGGGGCGGCAGCGCTTCCTGGCGGTGTTCGTGATCACCGGGATCGCGGGCATGCTGGTCAGCGCGTGGTGGCGCCAGCGCCAGGGTCAGCCGGCGCTGGTGCTGGGGGCGTCGGGCGCGGTTTTCGGGGTCATGGGGGCGGGCATCACGTCGCTGGTGCGGCGCGGGTCGCGCGGCCTCGCCCACATGAAGGAGCGCCTGGTGTCATGGGCGGTGTTCGGCCTCATCATGTCGTTCCAGGGCAACATCGACATGATGGCGCACCTGGGTGGGCTGGTGTCGGGCCTGGTGCTGGGCCTCATCATCGCGGACCATGATTCGCCGCGGCGCTGGCTCAGGTGGCGGTGGCCGCTGGTGGTGCTGGAGCTGGCGCTGATCGGGCTGGTCATCACGGCCTTCGTGGTCAACCAGCGCTGGGTGTCGAAGTGGATGTGATGGCCTGGCACAAGTTCCGCGGCCTCTACGGCATGGTGGATCTGTCGCCGGGGGACGCCGAGCCGACGGCGCCGGGGCAGCCGGTGCTGCCCATGCTGGAGCGGGCGCGCACGCTGGCGCTGGCGCTGGTGCGCGGTGGCGCGCGCATCGTGCAGCTGCGCATGAAGGGGGCCAGCGCCGCCGACCTGATGGCGGCGGCGGCGGTGGTGGGGCCGATCGCGCGCGAGGCGGGGCGGCCGTTCGTGGTCAACGACCGCGTCGATGTGGCGCTGGCGTGTGGCGCGGACGCCGTGCATGTCGGGCAGGATGACCTGCCGCTGGCGGCGGTGCGTGCGCTGATCGCGAGAAGTGGCGGCAAGATGCTTGTCGGGGTGTCAACACACGGGCTCGACCAGGTGCGCGCGGCGGTCGCCGGTGGGGCCGACTATCTGGGCTTTGGCCCGGTGTTCGCGACCCGCAGCAAGGACAACCCGGACCCGGTGGTGGGCGTCGAGCTGCTCAGGCAGGCGTGCGCGCTGGCGGCCCCGGTGCCGGTGGTGGCCATCGGGGGCATCGATCTGGAGGGGGTAGGGGCTTGTGCGGGGGCGGGCGCGACGTGTGTGGCGGTGATCAGCTTCGTGAATCGAGCGCCTGACGTGGAGGGCGCGGCGCGCGCGGTGTCGCACGCGTTCGCCGCCGGGCACCTCGGCTAGATCTCAATCGTCGTCGGCCGAGAGGTCGACCTCGTGGTCGTCGTCCGACAGGTCGTCCCGCTCGGGGCCGGCCTCGTCGTCCTCCTCGTCGTCCATCTTCTTGCGCGGCGGCAGCGTGGTCGCGGAGTTCTTCTTGCCGCTGCCCTTGGGGCGACCGCGCTTGGCGACCGGCTTGGGCGGGGCATCTTCGTCGACCACCGGGCCGGCGTCGGAGTCGGCGTCGTCATCGTCGTCGGCGACCACGGCCGCCTTGCCCTTGGGCGGCGCGTCCCCATCCTCCTCTTCCTCGTCGTCGTCGTCCTTGGGCTCCGCGACGCGCGGCTTGGGCGCACCCTCGGGACGGCCCGGCATGCCCGGCTTGGGCGCGTTGGGATCGACGGCGGGCGCCACGAAGGTCTCCCACGACGCGGCGCGAGCCAGCGCCTCGCCCAGCGGGATGCCCTTCTTGACCATGTCGTTGACCGCGGCCTTGGCCTCCGCGGTCAGCCGCCGCGCCGGCACCACCGCGGGCGGATCCTCGCCGATCTGGCCGGGGCGCAGCGGCTTCTTGGCCGCCACCGGGGCCGCGGTGGGCGACACCGGCGGACGCATCGGGACCTGGTCGTCCCGGTTGCGCACCGGAGCGGCCTCCTCGTCCCCGTCGTCGTCGCCATCGCCGTCATCATCATCATGACGGGCTGCCGGCTTCTTGGCCGGTTCAGGGGCCTTCTTGGGGCGACCGACCTTGCCTGGGGTCGGTGCAGCGTCGTCATGAGCTGCCTTCGCCTTGGCGGGTTTTTCGGCCGCTTCGGCCTTTTCGGCCTCTTTCTTGGCCGGTTTTGCCGCCTTGCTGGGCGCCTTGTCCTTCTTGGGCGCCTTGGACTCCCCGTCGCTGCGTGCCATGGGGGCAGCTTTATCTAACAAATCTCCCGGTCGCAAGGACTTCGCGGGCGGCCCGGTTCAGCGTGCTAGATTGCGCGCGATGGCTGAGCGCAACGGATTCTCGATCGCGTCGGTGATCCTGAGCTACCTGCTGGTCGCCGGCGGGGTGGTCCTGGCCCTGGTCGGCGAGTTTGCCGGCAAGTTCGACCTGGGCCGCTACACCATCCACTTCGTGATGGGGGCCGGCGCCGTGGTCGGCGGCTTCCTGGCCGCCCGGGCCAGCCGGGGCAGCACCATCCTGGAGACCGCCATCGGCGGCGGGCTGGTCATCATCAGCCTGGCGGCGCTGCTGTACTCGACCTGGTTCGGCGGCATGATCTTCGCTCTCGGCCAGGTCAAGAAGGGCGCCCTGATCGCGGCCGGGCTGTGCGCGGTCGGCGGTGGCCTGGGCGCCTTCGTGGGCGAGCGCCTGGGCGAGTCGGGCAAGTCGTCGCTGCCGTTCCTGGTCTACTCCGCGGTGGCCGTCCTGGGCGGCTGCTTCCTGACCTACCTCACCGTGATGGCGCTGAGCGCCCGCAGCCTGGGCGGCCTGCTGTCGGCGCAGCGCAGCGTGGTCGGCGCCCAGCTGCTCATCGGGCTGGGTGCGGGCGCCCTGCTCACCGGCGCCACCTGCGGCGCGCTGGCGCGCACCCGGATCTTGCTGGCGTCGGCGGTGGGCGGGGCGGCCGGGGTGTTCGGCTTCTTCTTCCTGGTGGTGCGGCTGTTCGGCAACGAGATGACCGGCGACAACCTGCGCGGGTCGCTGGTGCTGGCGGCGGGCGGCGGCATCGTCGCCCTGGTGGGTTCACTGGCGGGGTGGAAGACGTTCGGTCAGCGCAACGCAGCCTAGCTTCAGCCTCGGAGGAACCATGTCAGCCTCGAATCGTCGCAGTCGTGCCCTGGTCGCTGGCCCGTCGCGTGCCCCCGCACGCGCCATGCTCAAGGGCATCGGCTTCACCGATGCCGATCTCGAGCGTCCGCTGATCGGCATCGCCAACACCTGGATCGAGACCATGCCGTGCAACTTCCACCTGCGCGACCTGGCGGTGCACGTGAAGGAGGGCGTGCGCGCGGCGGGCGGCACGCCGATGGAGTTCAACACCATCGCCATCTCCGATGGCGTCACCATGGGCACCCAGGGCATGAAGGCCTCGCTGGTCAGCCGCGAGGTCATCGCCGATTCGATCGAGCTGTGCACGCGCGGCTACCTGTTCGACGCACTGGTCGTGCTGGTCGGCTGTGACAAGACCATGCCGGGGGCGGCCATGGCGCTGGCGCGTCTCGACGTGCCGGGGGTCATCCTGTACGGCGGCTCGATCGACGCCGGCCACCTCGACGGCAAGGATCTGACCATCCAGGACGTCTTCGAGGCCGTGGGCGCGCACGCGCAGGGGCGCATGGGCGCGGCCGAGCTGAAGACCATCGAGGATCACGCCTGCCCGGGCGCCGGGGCCTGCGGTGCGCAGTACACCGCCAACACCATGGCGATGGCGCTGGAGTTCCTGGGCCTGTCGCCGATGGGCAGCGCCAGCGTGCCGGCGGTGTCGCCGCGCAAGGCCGACGTCGCCCGCGAGGCCGGTCGTCTCGTCATGGACGTGCTGGCGCGCGATCTGCGCCCCAGCGCGCTGCTGACGCGCAAGTGCATCGAGAACGCCATCGCCGCGGTGGCCGCGACCGGCGGGTCGACCAACGCGGTGCTGCACCTGCTGGCGCTGGCCTGGGAGGCCGGCATCGAGCTCGACATCAACGACTTCGATCGCATCAGCGCCAGGACGCCGCTGATCGGCGATCTGCGCCCGGGTGGCCGCTTCGTCGCGGTCGACCTCGAGCGCGCCGGCGGCACCCAGCTGGTGGCCAAGCGGCTGTGCGACGCCGGGCTGTGTGACGGCAGCGCGCTGACCCTGACCGGCAAGACGCTGGGCGAGGAGGCCGCCAGCGCCCGCGAGACCCCGGGGCAGGAGGTCGTGCTGCCGGTCGACAAGCCGCTCAAGCCGACCGGTGGTCTGGTCATCCTCAAGGGCAACCTGGCGCCCGAGGGCTGCGTCATCAAGATGGCGGGCCACGAGCGCAGCTATCACAAGGGGCCGGCGCGCGTGTTCGACTGCGAGGAGGACGCCTTCGCGGCGGTCGACCGGCGCGAGATCAAGGCCGGCGACGTGGTCGTCATCCGCTACGAGGGGCCGCGCGGCGGACCTGGCATGCGCGAGATGCTGGGCGTCACCGCGGCGCTGGTCGGCGCCGGCCTGGGCGAGCACGTCGCGCTGCTGACCGACGGTCGCTTCTCGGGCGCGACGCGCGGGCTGATGGCGGGCCACGTGGCGCCGGAGGCGCAGCTCGGCGGCACCATCGCGGCGGTGCGCGACGGCGACACCATCGTGTTCGACATCGACGCGCGCAAGCTGACGCTGGAGGTCAGCGAGGCCGAGATCGCGCAGCGCATGGCGAGCTGGAAGGCGCCCGCGCCGCGCTACACGCGCGGGGTGTTCGCCAAGTATGCCGCCATCGTGTCGAGCGCCAGCAAGGGCGCCATCACCGGTTGAGCAGGGCCTGGAGGAAGCCGGCGTACTCGTCGCGGCCGCGTACGCCGTTCAGCGTCTGGGCGTACTCGCCGCGACGGTACAGGAGGACGCAGGGCAGGTCGGCCACCGAGGTCGCCTTGAGCAGGTCGGAGAAGTTCCAGTCGTCGCCGTCCAGCTTGGCGAAGCGGGCGGCGGGCAGCGTGACGGCCAGGGCGGCGAGGTCGGCCTCGATGCTGCGGTAGCGCGGATCCCAGGTCGCGAACAGCAGCACGCCGGCCACGGCGGCCTCGCGGATGAAGGGCCAGTAGGTGTCCTTGTCGAGCTCGGGCAGGGTGGCGGTCATGACGGGCGCGCGGCTCCAGGCGTCAGACGTTGAACTTGAAGTTGACCACGTCGCCGTCGCGCATGACGTAGTCCTTGCCTTGCATGGCGAGCTTGCCGACGGCGCGGCAGGCGGCCTCCGACTTGAGCGCGATGAGGTCCTCCCACCAGATGACCTCGGCCTTGATGAAGCCGCGCTCGAAGTCGGTGTGGATGACGCCGGCGGCCTGGGGCGCCTTGAGGCCGCGCTTGAGGGTCCAGGCGCGGCACTCGTCCTCGCCCGCGGTCAGGAACGTGATGAGGTCGAGCAGCTGGTAGCCGGCGCGGATGACGCCGTGCAGGCCAGGCTCCTTGAGGCCCAGGCCGGCCAGGAACTCGGGGCGGTCTTCCGGCGGCAGGGTCGCGATCTCGGCCTCGACGGCGGCGGAGACCAGGACCACGGGGGCGTTCTCGGCGGCGGCGTGCTTGCGCACCGCGTCGACCAGCGGGTCGGTGCCGGGCGCCTTGTTGAGTTGCGCCTCGGAGACGTTGCAGATGTACATCACGCGCTTCGAGGTCAGAAGCTGCATGGCCTTGACCTTGACCAGGTCCTCGTCGCTGAAGCTGAGCGCGCGCACCGGGGTGCCGGCGTCGAGGGCGTCCTTCAGCTTCTGGTACAGCTCGGCGACGACGGCCTCGTCCTTGTTGGTCTTGCCCAGCTTCTTGGCGCGATCCAGCCGCTTCTCGACCGACTCCAGATCCTTGAGCGCCAGCTCGGTGTCGATGGTCGCGATGTCCGACAGCGGGTCGATCTTGTTCTCGACGTGGATGACGTTGTCGTCCTCGAAGCAGCGCACCACGTGGGCGATGGCGTCGGTCTCGCGGATGTTGGCGAGGAACTGGTTGCCCAGGCCCTCACCCTTGGAGGCGCCGCGCACCAGGCCGGCGATATCGACGAAGTTGATGGTGGTCGCGACGGTGGATTTCGGCTTGTACAGCGCGACCAGGGCGTCCAGGCGCGGGTCGGGCACCGGCACCACCCCGATGTTGGGCTCGATGGTGCAGAACGGGTAGTTGGCGACCGCGGCGCCGGCCGCTGACAGCGCGTTGAACAGCGTCGACTTCCCGACGTTGGGCAGACCAACGATACCGCACGAAAAACCCACGAGTGCCTCCTCGAAGCCTGGTGCCTATAGCACGGATCGGCAGCGCTTGACCAAGCCGGCCCCGCCCCCTATTTTGCGCCCCGTGAGCACCCCCGAGGCCGCCATCGATCCAGCGCCCGAGCCCGCGGCGTCGTCTGCACCCGCGCCTGCGTCGGAGCCTGAGGCGGCCCCGCCCCCGCGTGCACCCGCGCGCGGCAAGCCGTGGATCACGGCCAACCAGGTCACCTTCCTGCGCCTCATCCTGCTGCCGGTGGGAGCCGGCTGTCTGTATGGCCCTCCGGCGGCGCGCTACTTCGCGCTGATCTTCATGACGCTGGTCGGCTGCACCGACTTCGTCGATGGCTATCTGGCGCGCAAGTACGGCACCACCAAGCTGGGCAGCCTGATGGACCCCATCGCCGACAAGGTCTTCGTGGCCGTGGTGTTCGTTCCGTTCGCCCACTTGCACTGGATGCCGACCTGGGTCATCGCTGGCGTGTTCGTGCGCGAGTTCCTGGTCACCGCGGCGCGCACCAGCCACGAACGGCGTGGCATCGTGCTGAAGTCGTCGTACCTCGGCAAGGTCAAGACCTGGTTCCAGATGGCCGGCGCGGCGATCGCGTTCCTGCTCATCGGCGTGCACGACCGTGGGCGCATGAACATCCTGTTCGGCATCGGGGTCGGCATCTCGCTGGCGGGCACCGTGCTGGCGCTGGTGCTGCAGCGCTGGAACCAGGTCCGCGGCGGCGCCATCTTCACGGTGTCGTTCGCGATCTTCCTGGGCGTCAACGCCGCGGGCGGGCCTGACCTCATGCTGGCGTTCATGGGCTACACCATCCTCGCCATCACCTGGCTGTCGGGCTTCGACTACCTGGCCAGCGGCGTGCGCCGGCTGGGACGCCAGCTCGACGGCGCCGACTACGTGCGCTTCGTGGCCGCGGTGGCCATCCCGATCCTGGCGCTGCTGTGCGTGAAGTACACCGACGCGCCGGTGTGGGCCATGATCGTCGTGGTCGCGTTCGAGCTGTCGCTGGGGGGCCTCGATCAGCTGCTGGCGCACTACAAGGCGCAGCCGTCGGGGCTGGCCTGGGGCGTGCGCAGCTTCGCCATCATCGCGCTGCTGGCCGCCATCCTGGTCGAGCAGCCGGGCGCCGCCAGCATGCGCTTCATCATCGCGGTGCTGATGACGACCCTCAGCGTGGTGACCACGTTCGCCATCTTCTGGCAGAGCCGCGCGCACTATGTCGACGAGCGCCCGGCCAAAGTCGCCGTCTGATGGCCACGCCCGCCAAGCCGCCGATGCCGCTGACGCGCTTCCTCGACGCCGGGCGCGCCGGGGACCTGGCCAAGCTGCATGGCGTGATCGACTGGGGGTTGTCGACCGCGTGCGTGATCGTCAGCGCGCTGGCGAGCCTCAAGGACCGTGATCGCGAGCAGGTCGCGCGCGCCGGGCTGAGCGACATCGATCAGGCCTCGCGCAGCGTCGACCGCGCCCGCAAGATCATGCTGACCGAGCTGTGCAAGTTCATCACCCAGGTCACCGGCACGCGCAAGGCGAGCGCCGAGGAGTCGGCCTGGGCGCTGCGCGAGGGGGTCGTGGTGACAGCGCCGCCGAGTGGCCTCAGCCCGGCGACCGCGCAGCGGCTGGACACCCACCGCGCCCGCGCCGCCCGCGTCGCCGAGGTCTGGGTCGCCGAGCGCGGCGCCGAGGCGCCGATCTGGCTCGCCATCACGCCCGAGCGCGACCGCGTGGTGCTGGTCTCGAAGCTGTAGCCCCTGCGGGGCTACACATGCTGTCGCATCAGGTGCCGAGAGGCGCTCTGCGAGGGGGGGCTTCCCGGCCGAGCGACGCCATGGCTGAGTCCGGGTAGCGCAGCCCGGCGGCGCAGCCGATCGGAAAGGCGGCTGCGAGCGCGGCCATGTCGGCATCGTCGAGGCGCACGCGCGTGGCCTCCAGGTTGCGGTCGACGTTCTCCGGGCGGCCCATCCCGACGAGAGGGATGAGGTCCTCGCCCTTGTGCAGAATCCAGGCGAGCGCGACCGAGGCCATGGAGACGCCCTTCCTGGCGGCCATGTCCTCGAGGGGCCCGAGGCGGGCGACGTTCGCCGTCAGATTCGCGCCTTGAAAACGGGGGACCTGGGCGCGCCAGTCGCCGGAGGGGAGGTCGGTCGGCGTGCGGATCTTGCCGGTCAACAGTCCGCGATGCAGCGGCGAGTAGGCGACGAACGTGATGCCCAGCGATCGAGTGAGCGGGAAGAGGTCGCGCTCCGGCTCGCGCTGCAGGAGGGAGTATTCGGTCTGCAGCGCGGCGATCGGGTGGGTAGCGTGCGCGCGGCGAATGGTCTCGGGCCCCGCCTCGGAGAGGCCGATGGCACGGACCTTCCCTGCGCGAACCATCTCGGCCATCGCGCCGACCGAGTCCTCGATCGGGACCTCGGCGTCGACGCGATGCAGGTAGTACAGGTCGACGTGATCGAGTCCCAGGTGCTTCAGGCTGCGGTCGATCGCCTCCTGCAGGTAGGCGGGGCTGCCCATGCTCGCCTTGGTGGCGACGACGGCCCGATCCCGCCGGTCGCGGATCGCCCGGCCCACGAGCGCCTCGCTCTTGCCGCGGCCGTAGACCTCGGCGGTGTCGATCAGCGTGATGCCCTCGTCGATCGCGCGCTGGATGGCGTGCACGCCGGCGTCGTCGTCGCTGCTGCCGTACCAGCCTGCGAATGCCATGGCGCCGAGCGCGATGCCGCCGACACGAACGTCTCCCTGCCCGAGCTTGCGAGTGTCGATCATGGTGCCTCCCGTGGTCCGACGCGAGTGTAGCCCAGCGCCCGTCGCTGCCGGTCAGGCCTTGAGGCGGTAGCCCGACTTCAGGAGCCAGCGCACCACCAGCAGGCACAGCAGCAAGAAGCCGCAGGTCATGCTGACGCTGACGCGGACCGAGACATCGGAGGTGCCGTAGAAGGCCCAGCGGAAGCCGTTGATGAGGTAGACCACCGGATTGAACAGGGTCACCTTGCGCCAGAACTCGGGCAGCATCTTGATCGAGTAGAAGCTGCCGCCCAGGAAGGTCAGCGGCGTGATCACCAGCATGGGCACCAGCTGCAGCTTCTGGAAGCTGTCGGCCCACAGCCCGATGATGAAGCCGAACAGGCTGAAGGTGACCGCGGTCAGCACCAGAAAGCCGACCATCCACACCGGGTGCGCGACCTCATACGGTACGAACAGGCGCGCGGTGATGAGGATGATGGTGCCGAGGATGATCGACTTGGAGGCCGCGGCGCCGACATAGCCGATCACGATCTCGACGTAGGAGATGGGCGCCGACAGGACCTCGTAGATCGTCCCCGTGAATTTCGGCATGTAGATCCCGAACGAGGCGTTCGAGATGCTCTCGGTCAGCAGCGACAGCATGGTCAGGCCGGGGATGATGAAGGCGGCGTAGGACACACCCTCGACCTCGGTCATGCGCGAGCCGATGGCGGAGCCGAACACGATGAAGTACAGCGAGGTCGAGATCACCGGCGCCGCGATGCTCTGCATCAGGGTGCGCCAGGTGCGGTGCATCTCGAACAGGTAGATCGCGCGGATGGCGTGGCGGTTCACGCGGCGCTCCCGCTGACCAGGCTGACGAAGATCTCCTCCAGCGAGCTCTCCTGGGTCTGCAGATCCTTGAAGTCGATGCCCTGCGCGGCGAGGTCGGTCAGCAGCGCGGAGATCTTCGACTGCTCGCGCTCGGCATGGAAGGTGTAGGTCAGCTGGGTGCCGTCCTTGCCGAGCTCGAGGCCGTAGCTGGCCAGCGCGTCGGGCACGGCCGCGAGCGGCTCGTGCAGCAGCAGCACCAGCTCCTTCTTGCCCAGGCGGCCCATCAGGGTGGCCTTGTCCTCGACCAGGATGAGCTCGCCCTTGTTGATGACGCCGATGCGATCGGCCATCTCCTCGGCCTCTTCGATGTAGTGCGTGGTCAGGATGATGGTCACGCCGGTGGCGCGGAGCTCGCGCACCAGCTGCCACATCTCCTTGCGCAGCTCGACGTCGACGCCGGCGGTGGGCTCGTCGAGGAACAGGATCTGCGGTTCGTGCGACAGCGCCTTGGCGATGAGGACGCGGCGCTTCATGCCGCCCGACAGGGTCTGGATCTTGTTCCCGCGCTTGTCCCACAGCGACAGCGCGCGCAGCACCTTCTCGATGTGGGCCGGATTGCGCGGCTTGCCGAACATGCCGCGGCTGAAGCTGACCGTCGACCACACGGTCTCGAACATGTCGGTCGACAGCTCCTGCGGGACCAGGCCGATCTTGGCGCGCGCGGCGCGGAACTCGCGCACGATGTCGTGGCCGTCGGCGGTCACGCTGCCCGAGGTCGCGTTGACCAGGCCGCACACGATGCCGATCAGGGTGGTCTTGCCGGCGCCGTTGGGGCCGAGGAGCGCGAAGATCTCGCCGCGGCGGATGTCGAGGCTGACGTTCTTGAGGGCCTGGAAGCCCGAGGCGTAGGTCTTGGTGAGGTTCTGGATGGAGATGATGTTGGGCATGCCGGGAGCGCGACTGTACGGGGGTTCAGTGGCCTCGGCAAGGACGAGCGCGGCGCGAGGGCGTCAGTCGTACGTGATGCCGCCGACATCGACCGGGTTACCGGGGGCGACCGCCATGACAGCGTCGCTGTCGCTGATGCTCCAGGCCTGGCGGAAGTAGGCCAGCCCGTAGCTGCCCAGCGGCACGCCCGCGATGCGCCAGCTGCCATCGGCGCCGGTCTTCACGGTCTTGACGAAGTCCTGGCGCTCGCAGGGGTTGTTGCTGAACGACATGCGCGGGCTCGGGCAGATCTTCACGGTGACCCCCTTGGCCGGGGCGCCAGCCGCCGTGATGTGGCCAGTCACCTCGGTGGTCAGCGCCACCTTGGTGACCGGTGGCAGCTTGTCGGGGCCGCGGCCCGTGATGAGCAGGTCGACCGGGCCGGCGCCGAGCTGGGCGACCGACGCCCTCGGCCAGGTGGTGACCCCCCCGCCGTCGACCACGGCGAAGCCGCCGCCCAGGATCCACAGTCGACCACGACCATCGGCGACCACGCGGTTCACCCATTCGAGGCCGAAATACCGGACGTCCAGGCTGCGCACGCTGCCGTCGGACTTGATCTCGTGCACGATGTCGGCGCCGGCCACCCACAGGGTGCCGTCGCTGCCCTGGGCGACCGAGTCGGGACTGCCGGGCGTGCCGCGGTCAAACCCGGTGCGCGTCACCTCCTTGGTGGTGATCCGGTAGACGCCGCCCGAGGTCGCCAGCAGGACCGCGCCGGGCACCTTGCCCAGCGCGCCGAGGCTCTCGTTCTGGCGCGTGTCGAAGCAGGCCATGAAGCGCTCCCAGCCGGCGGCGCCGCGCACGAAGACGCCCACGCTGCTGACGACCCAGGCGCGGCCGTCGTCGTCGATCACCAGGCCGTCCAGGCCGGTGTCCTTCGACCCGATGGCGTTGTTGTCCTCCTTGGTCCAGGCCGCGCCGTCGTAGTGGCTGACCGCGTCGTGCCCGGCCACCCACAGCGTGTGGTCGGGCGCGACCGCGGCGGCGGCCACCAGGCCGACCTGGTTGGCCGCGGCGACCTCCTCGACGGTGGCGCCGCGGAGTCGATCGACGCCGTGCCTGCCCACGACCCACAGGGTGTCGCCGTCCTGGACCAGGACCCCGTGCTTGCTGGGGCGCGGCGCGGCGAAGCCGCTGTCGCCGAGCTCGACCACGCCGAGGCCGCCGGCCGCGAACAGCGCGCCATCGCGCGGCGCGGCCGCGGCGGGCGCGACCGGGGGGATCCCGCTCGGTGGCGGTGGCGGCGGCGCGGGCAGCGCGGGGTTCTGCGCGCACACGCTGGTGGTGGCGTGGCCCTTGGACACCAGCGGCCGCTTCTTGGGGCGGTCACAGCCGACGGCGGCGAACAGGACTGCGGCGGCGATGGTCAGTGAGCTGCGTTGCGACATGCCGGTGCGATACGCCAGATCGAGGAGAACGATCCCGCCAGTTGGCCGGCCTCAGGCGCCAGGTCGGACGACGCGGCTGGAGCCTGAGCTGCTGGCTCAGGGCGAGCACAGCTTGATGCCAGAGAGGCGCTTGTCGCCGTAGCGACCCTCGGCGTCGACGCAGGTGCCGCTCGGGCAGTTGGCGTCCTTGCTGCACGTCTGGGTGCAGCGGCCGTCCATGCAGTAGCGCCCGTCGCACTCGTTGTTCTGGGTGCACGCGGCGCCCCAGCCCTTGCGCGTGCGGGGCCGGTCCATGTCCTCCTCGGTGTCCTTCTTGAGCCAGATGAAGAAGGGGATGGCGATGGCGAGGAAGACGGCGAAGATGATGGCGTTGCGCTTGGTCTCTTTGGTCATGCCGTCGCGATGTTCGCGGCGGGTGGGGCCGGGGTCAAGTCGTGGCGGCGAGCTAGGCGGGTGGCGCCGGGGTTTCGGTGGCGGCTGGCGGCGCGACTGCTGGCGCGGGGCGGCCGAGCTCGTGGCGCAGGGCGGCCTCGAGGGTGGGGTGGTGGAACTCGAAGCCAGCGGCGAGCAGGCGCGTGGGCAGCACGCGGGCGCCGCCCAGCAGCAGCGCCTTGCCCATCTCGCCGAACATGGCCTTGACCATGAAGGCGGGCAGCGGCGCGATGGTGGGGCGGCGCAGCACGGCGCCCAGCACCTTGGTGAAGGCGTGGTTGGTGACCGGGTTGGGCGCGGTGGCGTTGACCGGGCCGCTGAGCGAGCCGTCGAACAGCGCCTGGTGATAGGCGCCGATGAGGTCGTCGAGCGAGATCCAGCTCATGGCCTGCTTGCCGCTGCCGACCTTGCCGCCGAAACCCAGCTTGAACGGGGTCAGCATCTTCTTGAGCGCGCCGCCGGCGGCGGTGAGGACGACGCCGACGCGGACGATGACGGTGCGGATGCCGGCTGCTGCGGCGGGCGCGGTGGCGGCCTCCCACTGCTTGCACACGTCGGCCAGGAAGTCGTCGCCGGCAGTGGTGCTCTCGTCGAGATCTTCGCCGGCGTCATGGTTGCCGTAGTAGCCGACGGCCGAGGTGCTGATGAAGACGCGCGGCGGGCGACGCAGCTTGGCGATGGTGGCGGCGATGAGCTGGGTGCCCTTGACGCGGCTGTCCAGGATGGCGGCCTTCTGCGCGGCGTTCCAGCGCCGCCCCGCGATGTTCTCGCCGGCCAGGTGGATGACGGCGTCGACGCCCTCGAGCGCGGCGGCGTCGATCTCGCCCGCGGCTGGATCCCAGAAGATGCTGTCGTCATCAGGTTTGTCGGTCTTCTTGCGGGTCAAGACCTTGACGAAGTGTCCACCTCCGGTGAGGAAGGCGACCAGCGCCGAGCCGACCATGCCGGTGGCGCCGGTGATCGCGATGGTCAGCTTGCCGGCGGACGCGAACTTGTGATGACGCGAGAGATCGATGGCTGTCATGGCATGCCTGAATGCGAACGCCCTCTCGAGCTTCGCGCGAATGGATGAACCTGCCAGCGCCTGCCCCAGCGACCCGAACGGCAGCGCATATTCGATGCGGTCCTCGAGGACGGCGGCGGCCGGGCCGTCGGGATCGACGCGATGGCGATGCACCCAGCGGCGGAACGGACCTTCCACCTGCTCGTCCTGGAACTCGCGCCCGGCGACATAGCCGCTGTGGCGCGCGACCCAGCGCGTGCTGAACGGCCCGACGCCGACTCGCGCCGTCATCATGTCGCCGTCGCGGATGCCGGTGCCGCCGCTGACGACCTCGAAGCGCTCCCAGCGCGGGGTCAGACGCTGCAGCGCGCCCGGTCGCTCGTGCCACGCGAAGACCTCGGCGGCAGGCACGGGCAGGCGCACTCTCTGGACCCACTGGTTCGTCATGACCCTTGTGATGCTCCTGGCTTCGGAGACGATTCGTTCAAATCGTTCACCATCGGACGGGCGGGCGCAAGGGGAAGTTTCGGGGCCGGCCGTTGACGGGCCGGGGCACCGCGACTACCTTCAGCCTCACGGTTTCAAGGAGAACCGGGGGCGACATGGTTTCGACGGGCTGAGCAGAGCAGGTGGTTGCGTGTCGTGGCGCCCGAGGCCACGTAAAAACGGGCAAGCAACAAACGCGAACGATAACGCGTACGCTCTCGCCGCTTAACACCGGATGAAGAGCCGGGTCCGCGACTCTCCGTCTGGGGGTCAAAGGAACCGTCATCAATCAGGCTAGCGACCGAGGAACGTCTGTCGCCTCGGAAGCGAAATGCAGGACGGGCTAGGGTCTGAGAAGCCTGTTGGCGGGCGTCTCTAGACCCCAAATAAACCACCAACTACACACGTAGATCTGCCTACCGAGCCAGCTCGGACGCGGGTTCGATTCCCGCCGCCTCCACCAATCGGTCCGCGACGCAGTCGCGGGCCGATTGTCCGTTTCGGCCGTCAGGTGCTTGTCCTGGAGGCGGTCCTGACCCCTGCAAGGATCCTTGCCGACACGCGCCCGAGGTTGTCGCGTAGCCTGGTCGTCATGACGACCCGAGTGGCTTGGGGATTGTGTGTGGTGATCGCGGCGGGCTGCGGCTCGTCCGAGGGTGACGGCGGCGGCGGGCCGGGGCTCATGACCAGCGGAGAGGTCGGTCCCGGTGGCGGGTCGCTCAGCTTGCGGGGCGTCGGCAAGGTGACGTTTCCCGCTGGCGCGTTTGCGGCGCCGACCACCGTGACCATCACGACGACGGCGGATCCGGCCATCGCCGCGATTTACGACGACACCGCCGACATCTTCGCGCTGGGGCCGCGCGCCTCGTATGAGGTGCGGGTCAATTGCGGCCCCGTCGCGCTGACCGTCCCGGTCCAGGTCGAGCTCAGCATTCCCCGCGAGATCGATGGCGATGCGCGGCTGCTCGCGCTGGTCGAAGGCGCCAGCGAGGAGGACGCCCTGCCGCAGTTCGAGGCGCTCGAGGCGGCGACCACGGGCAGCGCGCTCGCGGTCACGTTGACTCCCAACCTGATGACGAGTCGGCAGCTGCCCGACAGCAGCTTCGAAGTCGTGCTGACGCTGGCTGGCTCGTCGACGCCGACCCCGAGCAGCCCCGGATTTCCCACCTTGCCCGGGACCGGCACCATGACGTTTCCGCTGCAGGCGCCGTGTGCCGGTGTCGGGCTCGGTCCGCCGCTCAAGGCGCTGACCGTGACCAGCCCGTTCGACCCCGACCGCCAGCTCTGGATCGACAAGCCGGGCACCAGCGCGGTGGCCTGCACGACGGCGGCGACGTGCGCTCGCGACGGCACCCACCAGGTCGAGTGCCAGGGCAGCGTCTGCAAGTATCTGTGGGTCGGCCATCCCGGGGTGGACTACCGGGCCGCCGAGGGCACGCCGCTGTTCTCGTCGGGCGAAGGCACCGTGATCAAGTCGTATCGCTCGAACAGCTTCGGCGAGACCATGCTCATCGACATCCCGGGCACCGGTCAGGTGCGCTATGCGCACATGAAGGTGCGCTATCTGCAGGCGGGGACCAAGGTCTATTGCGGCCAGCCGATCGGTGAGTCGGACACCACCGGCGCCGTGCGCGGCCCGCACCTCCACTTCGAGTACGCGCCCCCCGGCAAGCCCAAGGTCGATCCCGACAAGTGCCGCGCCGAGTGCCCGACCTGGAGCGGAACGGCCTCCGAAGAGGCCATGCTGATGGATGGCCTCGGCGGCAACATGACGCGCCACATCCACGCCGAGGTGGTGTGGAAGCCAATGGAGGGCATGTTCGGTGGGGCCTTCGAGGCCACCGGCACGGCGACCTATTCAGGCGGCGGGACCGCGTCGCTGTGTAACGTGAACGTGCGCGCGACGACGCTGCCGATCAGCGGGACGCTGCAATTCTTCCAGGGCACCAACATGTACATGGTGACCGGATCGAACCCGCCGGGCAGCATCCTCTGCTACGACCACACCGCGTGCATGCCCAACGGCGGCGGCTTCGAGATGTGCGGCTCGCCCCCGCCGTGGGTGTCCGGCTTCGGGGTCTATGATCCGACCAAGAAGATGATCATGGGCACCAGCGGCGACGGCGGCGTGATGTACTCGTGGTCGTTCAGTCGTACACCGTAGCGCTAGCCATCGGCTGCGCAAGGCCGAGGATTCACCCCACACCACTTCGACACCACCACTACTGGAAGTGCTCGAACGGGTCGGTCCAGAGGTGGGTGCCGCCGTCGAAGCGCCAGACGTCGACCCGGTTGGTTGTGGTCTCCTCGCGATCTACGGGGGCCACGTTGGCGCGATCGGGGGCCACGTTGGCGCGAATGGTCACGGTCGGGAATCGCAGCTTCGCGGTGACGCTGTAGCCTTGTACGGTGAAGGTGCGACGGACGCGGCAGCCGGACAGCTCCTCGCCGGCGCGGTGGGCCTCGGGCGGGCCGTACTCGAAGATGTCGTCGAAGGTGATGCGGGCCGACATGATCGCGTCAAGGCTCCTCCGCACCCCCTCGAGTTCGGTCCGCCGAGTCTCCGGGGACAGATGGGGGAAGATGGCGCCGCTGCAATCGACGAGCGAGCCGATCTGCTCGGGCGAGACGAAGTGACGGAGGTACGCGTTCGTGTCCCCGCGCGCCGCACTACGCGTCGCGGCCTTGAGCTCCTCGCGCAGGCTCGGCTTGGAGCACCCCGCCAGCGCGATGAGCACGATCAAGCGACACACGCGCCCGACGCTACCGTAGGGCGTGGCAGCCGTCCAGGCCCGGCACCGACTCGACGTGTGCCCCGACGGGTGGGCGGCACCTCGTGGCTAGCGGCCGTCGCGGAGGCGGCCGAGCTCCTGCTTGGTGTCGAAGCCGGATTTGTCGTCGGCCATGACGCCGGTGAGCTTCGAGCAGGTCTTGTCGGTGAAGTCGATCTCCATCGACGAGCAGCGCACCACCTCGGGCTTCTGCTTCAGGCAGTAGGCCATGAACGCGGCCTTGTCGCCCTTGCCCGGCGACCACTTGCCGTCGTTCTTCTCTGCCTTCGCGAAGGTGTTTTCGCACACGCTCTTGATGTCCGCCTTCTTCTTGCCGCAGCCAGCGGCGCCCAGCGCGAGAGTGACGGTGAGAGCGGCGGTTCCGAGCATCGTCTTCAGTGTCATGTTGTCGTGCCTCCTGGCAGCCCACCATTGCAGCGCGTGTGCCAGGGCAAATCGCCAATGCTCTTGCGAACCGCGCGCGCCGGGTGAGCACCCGATGCGCAACTCGAGCAAGTTCAGCGCTTGCAGCTCTGCAGCGTCGGGTCGAGCTCGCAGGCGCGGGCCTGCAGGCTGGCGGCGCGCTCGGCGCTGGCAGGGATGCCGTCGCCGCGGGCATAGATCTGAGCCAGCTCGCTGCACGCCAGGGCGTCGGCGGCGTCGCAGGCGCGCTGGTAGAGTGCGCGCGCCCGTGGCTGATCGCGGTCCACGCCGACGCCACGCTGCAGGTGCCACGCCGCCGACGCGCAGCCCGGCATGCTGCCGCCGTCGCACGCCTGCAGGTAGCGCGCGCTGGCGCGCCCCGGGTCCTTGGCCACGCCGCTGCCGGTGAAGAAGGCGATGCCGAGGTTCCTGCACGCGCTGGCGTTCCCGAGCTTGTCACAGCCGCGTTCCCACGCGCGCACGGCCGCCGCGTCGTCACGGGTGATGCCATCGAGGCCCTGGCTCAGCGAGAGACCGAGGAAGTCGCACGCCTCGCCGTGGCCCAGCGTGCAGGCCCGGCCCAGCAGCTCGGCCGCGCGCGGCAGATCCTTGGTCACGCCATCGCCGTGCCGGTAAGCGGTCGACAGGTTGTAGCAAGCGATGGCCCTGCCGGCGTCGCAGGCATCGCGGAATAGCTGCGCGGCGCGGGCCAGGTCGGGCTGCACCCCGACGCCGTCGGTCAGCGCGACGGCCAGGTTGGAGCACGCAGTCTGGTCCTTCATCGCGCACGCGCGCTTGTACAGCGCTGCCATGCGCACCGGGTCCTTCTGTTCGATCAGGCCGCCGAGGTCGTTGCAGGCGGAGGGCTCGGAGCGCTCGCACGCCGCCTCGAAGAGCTCGATCGCGCGCGCGGGATCGGCGGCGCCGGCCCAGCCGTCGCGGTGGGCGCGCCCCAGCGCGACACAGGCGTCGTCGCTGCCACCCCTGCACCCGGCCTCGAGCAGAGACATGGCGCGGACCGGGTCTTTCGGCGCGCCGTCGCCGTTCCGGTACCCGTCCGCGGCCCACTTGCAGTCGGTGGGCACGCCCTTCTCGCAGGCATGCGCGAAGAAGCGCACCGCGGCCGTCAGGTCTGCCACCCCCCCGTCGGGGCTCAGCGCGCGCCGGCCCAGCTCGTCGCACAGGCGACCGTCGCCGGCGAGGCAGCGCTCGCTCTCGGTCAGCTCGCGGGGAGGAGTAGAAGTCGGCGCGGGTGGGGCAGTCGGCGCCCGCCCGGAGTCGCCGTCGCCGCGCGGCCACAACAGCGTTGCCAGCCCGGCCGCCACTACCGCGCTGCTCAGCGCGACCGCCCACCCCAGTCGGCGCCGCCTCGGGGCCGGCGTCGGCGCAGCCATCACGCGCCGCGCGCCGGGACGCTCAGCAGAGGTCGGCGTCTCGAGCCGCACCGTCGCCCCGAACGCGCTCACGACCGGCGCTGGCAGCTCGCCCCCGCCGAGCGCCGCCGCGACCACCTCGGCCGAGGGCGGTCGCGCCTCGGGCGCTAGCTCCAGCAGCCCGCGCACCAGGCGATCCAGCGTCTCCGGCACTTCGGGCCGGAGCGTGCGCAGGGAGGGCACCGCCTCCAGCCGGCGCCGCAGCGCCGTGTCTACCAGCCCGCGCCCGACCAGCGGGATCTGGCCGGTGAGCATCTCGGCCAGCACCAGCCCCAGCGCATACAGATCGGTCGCCGGCGTCGGTGCCAGGCCGTTGGCCTGCTCGGGCGACATGTACACGCTGGTGCCCACGATGGCGCTGGCCACGACCACGCCGTCGACCTGCTCGCTGGCGACGCCGAAGTCGACCACCACCACGCGCCCGTCGCTGCCCAGCAGCACGTTCTCGGGCTTGAAGTCGCGGTGAACCACCGACGCCTTGTGCGCAGCCTCCAGCCCGAGCGCGCACTGACGCGCGATCTCCACCGCCTGGGCAATGGGTAACGGTCCGTTCGCGAGCTGTGCGCGCAGAGACACGCCGCGCACCAGCTCCATGGTGACGAAGTGGACGCCGTCGGCCGCCACCAGGTCGTACAGGCGGATCACGTTCTCGTGCGTCACGCGCGAGGCCAGGCGCACCTCGCGTTTGAGCCGCACCAGCATGTCCTCGGAGGCGACGCGCATGGTCTTGAGCGCCACCTCGCGCCCGAGCTCGCGATCGGCGGCGCGGTAGACGTGGCCCATGCCGCCCGAGCCGAGCAGCTCCTCGATCTGGTAGCGCCCGCCCAGGGCCGTGCCCGGCGGCAGCACGGCGGGCGCGGCGCCCTCGGGGGCGGTCACGGTCGGCAAGTCGCGGCGGTCACCGTCGGCCACCAACCGATGTTGGCATGATTGGCATAGAATGCGGCGTGGGTTCGCTCGTCCTCCAGGTCTTCGGTCAGCGCGCGGTCGAGATTCACCTCCTGCCCGAGCGCGGCGTGGTCAGCATCGGGCGCACGACCGACAACGACGTGGCCATCGACGACCCCTCGATCTCGCGGCAGCACGCGCGCTTGCACGTGGCCGCCGAGCTCGAGATCGAGGACCTTGGCTCGAAGAACGGCTGTACCTTGCGGCGGGTGCGGCGCGACGGCTCCGACGCCAGCGCCAGCGCGGTCGAGGCCCGGGTCGGCAAGCGGGAGCGCGCCCGTTTCAGCCCCGGTGACATGGTGCTGCTGGGCTCGGTGGTGCTGGCGGTGCGCCCGCGGGCAGGCGGCCGCGAGCAGCCCTCGGTGAAGATCGAGACCCAGTCGATGGCCGAGCCGGCCAAGGCCGGCGTGGTGCTCGAGGATCCGGCCATGCGCCGGGTCTACGAGCTGGCGCGCCGGCTGGCGGTCGGCGACGTGTCGATCCTGCTCCTCGGTGAGACCGGCGTGGGCAAGGACGTGCTGGCGCGCGCCATCCACGAGGCCTCGCCGCGCGCGTCCGGTCCGCTGGTTCGCCTGAACTGCGCGGCGCTGGCCGAGCAGCTCCTGGAGAGCGAGCTGTTCGGCCACGAGAAGGGAGCCTTCACCGGCGCGGTCGCGACCAAGCCCGGCCTGCTCGAGAGCGCGCATGGCGGCACCGTGTTCCTGGACGAGGTCGGCGAGCTGCCCTTGACCACCCAAGCCAAGCTCTTGCGTGTGCTCGAAGCCGGTGAGGTGCTGCGCGTGGGCGCCTTGAAGCCGCGACCCATCGACGTGCGCTTCGTGGCCGCGACCAACCGCAATCTCAGCCACGAGGTCTCGCGCGGCAGCTTCCGCAAGGATCTGTATTTCCGCCTCAACGGTGTGTCGCTGGTGATCCCGCCTTTGCGGCAGCGCCTCGGCGAGCTCCCGGCCCTGGTCGGCAGCATGCTGGGCAACGCGGCGCGCCGGCTGGCTCGCCCGGCCCCGCGCGTCGATCCGGCGGCGATGGCGGCGCTGCATCGCCACTCGTGGCCTGGCAACCTGCGCGAGCTGCGCAACGTCGTCGAGCGCTCGCTGCTCTTGTGCCAGGGCGGCGTCATCACCGCCGACCTGCTGCACCTCGAGGAAGGCATGGCCGGCGGGCCCGGCGCCGTGGCCGAGGTCCCGGCCGTGGCGGCCCCGGCTCCGGCCGCTGCTGCCCCTGGGGGGCGCGGCGGGGTGCGCGACGAGATGCTGGCGCTCGAACGCGACCGCATGATCGAGGCGCTCGAGCGCTGCGCCGGCAACCAGACCCAGGCCGCCGAGGCGCTGGGCATGTCGCGCCGCACCTTCGTGAAGAAGCTGGTCGACCACGACATCCCGCGCCCGCGCAGCGCCTCGCGCAAGTAGCGCATCGTCTGCTCAACCCGGCGCTGCGCAACCAGCGCAAGTGCCCGCAATTGCCACTCCCGCGAGCTAGCACGCCAGCTGCAAAGGCGTCGTGTCGTCGCGAGCACGCATGCTCGCCGGGAGGATCGTGATGAACAAGAAGCTGAATGAGAATCTGGTCTGGGTCGCGGCTGCACTGGCCGTCGGGCT
>Ga0154020_10000540_pt1 | contig 46280 bp, 36 predicted proteins | sample Klosneuvirus_201_FD_109709 | JGI IMG/M metagenome (GOLD analysis project Ga0154020, IMG submission 109709) | Active sludge microbial communities from wastewater, Klosterneuburg, Austria - Klosneuvirus_20160825_MG | ecosystem: Engineered > WWTP > Aerobic digester > Activated sludge | place... | reverse complement strand
GGTCGCCCCATCTCAACCAAACGCGATTTTCGCCCAAAAACATGGAAGGAAAAATGGGTTGCAAAACAACAGTTCAGGATAACTTCACCCGCCATTGCACACTAATTCAGCCGTGCGTGTCTACGCTCGCGACTCCATCGCGTTAAGTTGGCTCTGCAACAATTGACGTTGGTTGTCTCAAAGGAATGTTGGGTGATAGGTTGAAAAGTTCGCATCCTTGATGATTCACTCATGCGCTGTCAAAATATCGAGCCCCTCATGATTCAAAGATACTCCGGCCACGGCTGATTCTTGGGATGTTACTGTATCAGCATCCAATGTGAAACAAGAGTGAAGTCTCACTTTCGACGATAGTCTGGTTTCAGACATTTTGCGGTTTATTTTGTTGGGTTAACCCTGGCGATGATCGGACGAGTGAATCGGCACCCAGCCGACAGCTCAGACGTCAGGAATGACACGGGGAGGTTTCGCGTTTGTTCGCCATACCCCTCTCAGTACATCGATCTTCGCGAGATTTCCTCGTGATTCCTGTTGTGACGGCGACGAGTTACGATATACAGAGTGGCGATCCTCTCTTAAGCAAATCGGCTGCCAAGCGAAAGTTCTATTGCGTCCATTACATGGAATCGCCTGATCGACAGAGTGTCCATTACCTCATACCTCAGCCGTTCCACGAAATGAAACTCCCTGTGCTGAATTCATACTTTTCCCTGCCAACGATCAAGCCGCAATACGATGTTTTCATTTCCTATAGCCGGGCGGCTGATGGAAAATTGGCCCCGGAGATCCAGCGCTGTCTAGGACGTCTGGCAAAGCCGTTTTGGAAGTGGCGAGCACTTCGTGTCTTCCGCGACGAAACCACCCTCGAACTCACGCCCGAATTGTGGCCGGGAATTCAGGCAGCCATCGCTTCCTCTCGTTACTTCATCCTGCTGGCCTCTCCGGCTGCGGCCGCTTCGCCCTGGGTGCAGCAGGAGATCGAGTATTGGGCCACACATAAAGAGAGCGGAAACCTGCTGCTCGCTCTGTCTGACGGGGCCATTGTGTGGGACAAGGAACTCGGGGATTTCGATTGGAGTCAGACGACAGCCTTACCGTCCTGTCTGAAGCAGAAGTACCAATCCATTCCACACTATGTCGACTTCACTTGGGTTCGGAAGGGTGAGCAGATAACCATTCGAGATCCCCGCTTTCACGATGCTTGCGCCCGTTTCGCGGCCCGGATTCATGAGATTCCCCTCGACAGACTTGTCGGACTCGACAAACGAGAGCACGAGCGGACCTGGTTCGCCATCTGGTCTACAATGGCGCTGTTGGTTTGTTTGACAATTGTGGCCGTGATCTATGCAAAACGAGCGGAGACGAATGCAACTCTGGCGGAAGAACGTGCGAAAATCGCCCGTGTCGAGCAATTGCTCGCCGTTGCGGCCCAGAATTTCGCCGAGCACGAGCGTGTCCTCGCGCGTACACAGGCTGCGGGAGTTGGATCCGATCTTCAAAAAGCCTTGAAGGCCATTGCGCCAAAGTATTTGAACCAGTCGAAGCGCTACCAAGCGGAGGCGCAGGGCCTCCGGAATGAGCTTGACGTTTGGCGCCGGAATCAAGGTATCACGGAACCCATTCCCGACACACTCTTTACGCTGGAAATCTTCCGGGCAAAAATGGGAACCGCCTTCCTCATGCACTACGGTTTGCCATCGTCTCCCAGACGCATCTTGATCGATGGTGGTCCCGTCCGTACTTACAAGGATGTGCTCAAGCCGCGTCTGGAGGCGTTGCGAACGGATGGCAAACCGCTTCAAATCGATCTCGTTATTGCCACGCAGACAGACATTCAGCATCTGCAGGGATTGATCGATTTGGTGAAGGACCTCCAGCAACAGCCGGCTGACAGAAGTCCCTTCAAGTTGAACGCGATCTGGACCAATGCATTCGTCCCAGGACCTCCCGAGCAAGCCCAAACGCTGGTGGAAATCTACAACAAGGGTCAACTCGTCGCGGGCGCCCGTGCACTGGGCGTCCCGGTGAACGCACCATTTTCGCGCATGGTGGCCGCACCGGAGGCGGGGGTCGCAAGAGTGAGTTTTGAAGAGGATCTGACGATTACGATACTCGGGCCACGCATTCAGCAACTTCGTCCCTTCGCCGACGCCTGGCTTCGCGAATGGCAGAAACGCGCGAAGCAGAAAGAGGTCGACTTGCAACTGTTTTCCATGGTGAAGGACGATGACATCCTGGAGACGTTTGCGGACGAGAGAATTGAGCTTCGACCGTCGCCCATCGAGATTGTCGTGCCCCAGGGAGGGGGAGGTACCGATATGTCGGTCGTCAATCTCGCCAGCACAGTATTAATGCTTGAACTGAGTGAGAATCGTATACTCCTGCCTGCCGATGCGCGGTCCGACACGATTCTGGAAGCACTGGGCCAAGGTGGCTACGCTGACGAACACGGCAATGTGGAGGTCGATGTGCTCGTCCTGCCACACGGAGGTAGCGATCACAATGTCACCGTCGGTTTCTTCCAGAGTGTAAAAGCACGGCACTATGTCTTTTCGGGCGACGGCACCTATACCAATCCGGAAGTGGCGACGTTGAAAATGCTGTTTGACGGAAGGCGCACCGACAAACGTCCTTTTTCGATTGCATTGACTTATTTGCCGGAAGAATACAAACTTGGCTATCCGCTTGCAGACCTTTACCAACTTTTGAGGCGGGAGAAAAGTGCGGGCACTCCCTTCGAGATTGTCGTTCCGAACAAGGGTCAGACCTCCTTCGGCATCGACCTCTTATCGCGAGCGCCGTTTGTGGACAAAGGCACGCCCTATGTGGCACCTTCGTTGTGAGACACACGTACTTCGGCAACTTCTTCAAAAAGTCTCGCGTGCCAGAACCGACTCACGGCATCATTCTGGACCCGGCCTTTGAATCGGGAGGCATCGCGGTTCAGACAGGCCATTTTGTTGAAGCGGGGAAAGGACCTCCCCATCGCCGACCGAGCCACATCACATCGCAGAGTTGCTGATCTGATTGCAAACAAAGGGAATTCGGAGTGACAGCAGTGCTGATGAACCCGCATCGACTTTGAGTTGGCAACTGACCTCTATGAACAATCGCGAAGAGCCGAGATGATTGCGAAAAAGATTGCTGCGAATCTCGCTGCTTGCGATCCTCTCCGGCCCCCGCCAGTTCCTTGCAGGTGTATGACGTATGCACCACAATGCATAGGCTCGACTGGTGAGCTTCCGGATCCTCGACGAATGCGCAGATTGCTTTTGGACCGACTGCATGCCCGAACTGAGTGCTAAAATCAACAACGCCCCGGCGAAACGACACTTTAAGCAGCAAGAGTTGTTCTTTGAGTCGGATCCAGCTTTTCGGCTTCAGACGACACCGCGGCGACCCAGCACGCTTCGCAAACTCAAGCCCACAATTGTTTTTGATACGTATTGGCGATTTGCGGCAGAGCGTCAGGAGATCTTTCTCCGGCGTGCAGCGGGAAAATCTCTGCCGTGGACTGATGACCCGATACTTTGCGAGTATCGATTTACCAACGTGTACCGTGCGTCCGATCGAGTGAGCCAATACCTCATTCGCAACGTGATTTACAAAGGAGAGCAATCGCCCAAGGATCTATTCTTCCGAACACTTCTCTTTAAGATTTTCAACAAGATTGAAACTTGGGAATTGCTCGTTCGTCACTTTGGACTTCCCAGTTCCTCGGATTTCAACGTGGAGCATTACAACCAAGTCCTTTTGCGCGAGATCGAGTCAGGGAAAGCGATTTACTCGGCTGCCTACATCATGCCCTCAGGCCCAAAATCGGTTCATGGCGGCCGAAAACACCATTTTCATCTGTCGCTCTTATCGCAGATGTTGAAGGACAACCTGCCAGAGCGCATCGCAGATGCGGGAAGCTTGCAGGGAACTTACAACCTCCTTTTGGCGTGTCCCAGCATTGGTCCATTCCTCGCGTACCAGTTCGCGATTGACTTGAATTACGGCGAATTCCTGAAAGCGGACGAAATGGAGTTTGTCGTTCCGGGGCCGGGCGCGCTCGACGGTATCTCTAAATGCTTCGCCGCTACCGGTGATTGCAGCCCAGCTGATATCATCCGCATGGTGACCGAACATCAATCCGAGGAGTTCGAGCGGCTCGGCCTCAGATTTCGCGACCTCTGGGGGCGGCCGCTTCAATTAATTGATTGCCAAAATGTCTTCTGTGAAATCAGCAAGTACGCACGCGTCCGACATCCTGAGATTGCAGGCGTTGCAAATCGCACTCGAATCAAGCAAAAGTACCGCCCGACGGAAGCTCCGGTGAATTATTGGTTTCCACCGAAGTGGGGTCTCAACAGTTCTGTCACGTTTGCAGCCAACAAGCGAAGTGACGGTTGAGAATGGATGCCTCCATACATTACGACGCATTCGTGTCATACAGCACAAAGGATAAGAACTTTGTGAAGTCGTTCGTGAGCCGCTTAGTAGATTCCGGAATCAAAGTAACATGGGATGAGGACTTCGAGGTTGGAGCGTTCATTCCACTGGCGATCGAAAATGCTATAAAATCTTCTCGTTGCCTTGTCCTTGTCATGAGCGCGAATTCCGTCGGTCAGCAAGGATCACAATGGGTGTCACTTGAACAAGAAATGGCGATGTTTCGAGACCCAACAAATAAGAACCGGGGACTAATCCCTGTGTTAATAGATGACGTGAAACTGCCTGAACGTCTTGTAGTGTTTAAGTACGTCGACCTTCGACATTCATGCGGCGAACTCGAAACCAACTACGAGAAAATTGTGCATGCAATTCTACGATTGCGAAGCTTCCGAGAACCGAACGTCAAAGGAATGCCAGTAGCAGGATTTCTATCAAATCGCATAGTTGAAGTAACACCAGATGAGAAGTACCCAGCGGACTTGCAGTACACCACACTCCTTAAGACACCGTGGATTCTTGGTTTTTCGATTGTTCGATGTGTACTGCTGACGGTAACTCCATCGCTGACCATGTGCCTCATCGCAACCGGAGTCTACTTCAGTCCGTTTATTGGTTTAGTCAGGGGAGTGTGGATACTGATGGCGGCAGCAATGGCTGTGCTGTGCATGCAGGGCGTGTTTTGGTCAATCATTATCCGCAGAAAGATGCCGCTACGTCGCCATTGGTGGATAGAACCAGTTGTGAGCATGGCGTTCACCTCGTTAGCAGCGGCGATTTCCTTAGGGATTCTAGCATTGTGAGCAAAAAAGATGCACGAATTACAATTCGACAAAATATGGGTCATTCGAGAGGCGATTGAAGCAAGCACGGGAGAGCACCTGCTGATTGTAGAGAACTCAACGAGTGGCAAATCATGGACTACCCATATCCCTCGGGGCGGCGACTGGGATCGGAATCAGATTATCAAGCTATTTCGAACTGATGTAGATGCGGATTCAGGAGTCTGCCCATTGAGCAAGATCACTGCGCTGAATTTGCGGATGAAGCAAGTCGCCGGCAAATCGAATACAAGGTTTGCCTTGGTCATGGGCACAACGGAAGGTGAGGAATCGCCTGTGTTCGTTCAGGCGTTTCGAAACATCGAACTTAGCGATGGTGACGAGAAGTCTCTGCAAGTATGCGAGAACATCACTGCGGTCGATCGAATTGACTTGATCGCCGAGACAGCGGCAGCGGGTTATTGGTTTGGCCGCGAGGGGAGTTACCCAAAGACATTCACATTTGTTGTCGCAAGCAGGAACCAAGGCTTACTTGTGTCGGAGTGTTTTCCGGAAGGGCCGTTTCAAGTGATGGAGGCGGGCGTTTGCGGCAGGTTTGAGTTTCGGCTTCCCTTTCCAGTTGACACGAACCATCTCAGAGAGAACTGCCAGTTCATTATCAAAGCAAAAGGAGAAAATGCCTGGATGCCACGACATGTTATTGCACTTGGCGTGTCGAATGGAGAGTCGGTGCTGTTGGGTAGTCGTCTGAACCTTGATACGTTCTGGATGAGCACATCTAGCGACCATCAATCGCTTTTGAATCTCTCGATGTGGGGCTAACGGAACAGCTGACATGCAGTTTGACGAATATCAGAACGAGGCGGCAAAAACCGATATTGTCGCGTCCGACGGTCCCAACGCGATCATCGTTCCGTTATTGGGACTGGCAGGAGAGGTTGGCAGCCTATTGTCTGAGTACAAGAAGTTCCTTCGTGACGGCAGTGCACACCAACGCTTCAAGGAGCAGGTCGCGGAAGACTTGGGCGATCTGCTGTGGTATGTGTCCAATGTGGCGGGCAAGTTCGATTTGCGCCTTGAGGAAGTGGCTCGCAGCAATCTGGAAAAGATCGGGAGTCGCTGGCCAGGCGGTGGCGATGGCGGTGCCTACCGACTGCTGGACGAACAGTTTCCTGAGCACGAACGATTCCCTCGGCTGTTTCAAATCGAGTTCGGCGAGGTAACCACTGACGCGGGCATTCGAGTCACGATGACACGGAACGGAAACTCGGTCGGTGATGTTCTTTCTGACAACGCACCGGATGACGACGGATATCGCTTTCACGATGTCTTTCATTTGTCGTATGCGGCTGTGCTGGGATGGTCTCCGATTATGCGGAAGCTATTGCAACTCAAAAGAAAGAGCGACGCGGAGACAGACGACGTCGAAGACGGTGCCCGAGCAAGGATTATCGAAGAACTAGTATCACAACTCGTCTTCACGTACGCATGTGCCCACAATTTTCTGGATGGCGTTAATCGACTTGACTACCACCTGTTAAAGACAATCCAGTCGCTCGTCGCGGATCGTGAAGTTAGGATTCGGTCGCTGGCAGAATGGGAAATGGCCATTCTCCAGGGTTACGCAGTGTGGCGAAGCATCCGGACAAATCGCGGAGGTACGGTTGTGGTAGATCTGCTTCAAAGGAAGATTGAATTCATGGGCTCCACTTCGGGAGTTTCGAAATGAGTGACGGCAACACCGAGCGACGACATGTCTTCATCAGCCATCATCACAAAGATGACGCTGGCGTCGATGGGATGACCAAGCTCCTTGGAGACGCCGGTTGCCAAATTCGCAACAGTTCAATTCGTGCTTTTCGACCAGAGAATCAAGAAAGAATGAAAAACGGAAAGGTCAGCGACGAGACCATTCGTCGCTGGCTGCGTTCGAAGATTTCTTGGGCCGGAACAGTTGTCGTATTGATTGGTAAGGAAACTCATTCACGGCGTTGGGTGGATTGGGAAATTGAACAAGCATTTCGGCAAGGAAAACGAATCATTGGCGTTTGGGAACATGGAGGTACAGAAAACGACATTCCAGAAAACCTTCGCAAGTATGGGAACGCACTTGTTGGTTGGCAATCTGAACGAATTCTGGATGCAATCGATGGCAAGATTAACAATTGGGAAAATCCCGATGGCGGAGAATTTCCCGCGAGAAGCGTCCCCCGCGCACCATGTTAGCGGATGGAGAAGTATTGTGCGGATGTTTTCATACGTCGTCCGATACGACTTCGGATTCGCTCCGAATCCGTTTCATGGCGTCTGCACGCTCGCCACTTGCAAGCCGCAGATTCGCCGTGCGGCAGCCGTTGGAGATTGGATCGTCGGCACGGGTTCGGCACCCAATCGTCTGACGGGACGGCTCGTATACGCCATGCGAGTCTCCGAGGCGATGAGTTACGACGACTACTGGAATGATCCTCGTTTTCTCGTCAAGCGGCCAAACCTACGAGGTAGTTTGATTCAAGCCTTTGGAGACAACATCTATCACAACGGCCCGAAAGGCTGGATGCAAGCGAACTCGCGTCACAGCCTTGATGACGGTACGCCAAACCGTGATCACATTAAGAAAGACACCAGTTCTCCGAGAGTCTTGATTGGGTCAGAATTCTACTATTGGGGCGGAATGGCCCCGATGATACCACAAGAGTATCGTAATTGGGACGGCCACGACCTCTGTCAGAAACGCACGGTGAAGTTCAAGTTTCCGCTTGCCATGGCAGATGCGTTCATCATTTGGATCAAATCGCATGGCGAGCACGGCATATTTGGTGAGCCCGCCGCGTTTAAGAATCTTGGAGACTAAGTCATGAAGATCTTCGTCATCGGCGGTTGCTCAGTTCCCGTGACTGACTCCGGCTTTGATGTTCAGAGCCGCATACTCTCCGAATCATCACGACAGCTTGGGAAGGAAATCGCATTGGGCGGTCACGATCTCGTGGTTTGCAGCCCATTTCCCGGAGCCGCGGACATTGAATGTGTGAAAGGCGCATGCGAGGTGCTGTTAACCGCTGAATGCCCGCGAACGGTGATCGAATTCCATCATCCGAATCATCCAACTGTCATAACTCAACTCTCTCAATTCATCGACACTATACCACGACAACACGTCAGTGTATTTCCGCAGCACTTAACCGGTGACGATGCGAATGACAAGCCACGTGAACATGACTGGCTGTTGTGTCAAATTGTCGCAATGGAACGATCGAATGGGATTGTCGCGATTGGCGGGAAGCCAAATGGATCTGCGAATTTACTACTACTTCTGGCAGAAAGTCGGCGTAAGGCGATACTGCCCTTGACGTTTCTTCAAGGTGCTGCCGAACAATCGTATCAACGCAGGCAATACGAGTTGCAGGATCGGTTATTGGACAATATAGGAGTGCTTCAGGATCGGCGGCGTCTGAACGAAGTTCTTGCGGTTCTTGAGTCTCTGGCTTCACCGATATCGACTGGCCACGGAATCACTCAACGAAAGAAGTTCTTTTTGAGTTACCCCCGTTCACGCCCGGAAGAGACTGACTTTATCGAGATGGTGCTGCGACGACGAAACCTTACGGTCTTTCGAGATGAACGCGACTTCGGGGCAGGACAACAACTGCTCGGTGAAATCGACGAGCATATTCATCAAGCCGACGTCTTTATTGCAGTCTGGTGTCGTGAATATGCTTGTAGCCCTTGGTGCTTCGACGAATTGACACTCGCGCTACGACGAAAGGCAGCCGGCAAGGTTGAAGTCTGGCTCTTCTGCATTGACGAAACACGCGTAGTTCCACCCGATGCACGATCAATCATCAGCTATCCGATCGTCGGGCGAATCGATCTTGAGCGACAGTTACTCGTGTTGCTGGAAGACAGGCCACACGACCGAGAATAATTCGCGTAGAAAGTTCAGCGAGGGTGAACAATGAAGGAGCCCGTAAAGGCAGAATCTCAGCGCATAACCGTATCAGCGAAAAGTCGTCGTTACGATGCGTTCATCTCGTACAGCACTGAACTCGACACGGTATTGGCGAGAGCTTTGGAAATTCACTTGGAGAGATTCGCCAAGCCATGGTTTCGACTCCGCTCTATAAATATTTTTCGCGACGAAACATCCCTCGCTACGAACCCGGGACTCTGGCCAGCGATTGTTTGGCATCTCAACGGCTCGGCCTTTCTAGTGGTCTTGGCCTCAGAATCTGCAGCAAAGTCGAAATGGGTCCGAAAGGAAATCTGCCACTGGATCACGGATGGTGCTTGTTCTGATCCGCAACAATTAGATCGTTCGCAGATCAAGCAAGACAAAGTAAAGCGGGTTCTACTGGTGCTTACGGAAGGTGCAATTGTATGGGACGATACAGCCTGTGATTTCGATTGGTTGCTCACCACAGCTCTGCCCCAAGAGGTTCTGTCTGGAGCATTTCACAACGAGCCAAGCTGGAATGATCTACGATGGACACGCGGCCCAGCGAAGGAAGCGTTTGATCGCACGAACGAAAAGTTTATGCAAGCAGTCGCCAAGCTCTCGGTTCCAATCCGCGGACTAGATATCAAGTCTCTGATCCGGACGGACTACCGCGAGCATAAGAAAACGAAGCGAATTGCTTGGATTGCATATGTTGCTTCAGCAATTCTAGCGATCTTGACGGTTGTTTTACCGATTGCAATGGCAACCCCCCACTGGAGCAAAGTCGCATCGTTCGATCTGCCCGAAGTGCCTTCGTACGCTGACTTGCCGACTTACATGTGTGTTGCTGTGTCAGGGACAGGTGATATTGCGATCGGCTCCGCGACGAATGGTAATGTGCGAGTCATCTTTTCCGATGGAAGTCAGAATCTATTGCCTGGCCTTTCTGGATACGTTTCGCACCTCGGTTTTGCCGAATCGGAGCGATGCTTGCTTGGAATCGCTCGCGATTCAAAGGGAGCAATACTGTGGGATATTGACACTGGAAAACGCCTCTTTGACATCGCTTGTCCATCCGGATCGTGGTGGTGCATGTCCAGATGTCTTAAATCGGGGCGGTGGTATATGGCAACTGACGAGGGTACGGTTTGGCAGATTGGAATCGACGGGACCCTGTCGAAGGTATTCAGTCTGCCTCATGATGAGGATTGGGGCCGTATCCAGTCGATTGATATCTGCAAATCCATGAATGGACTCATCGTATGTTTCAGTGACCGAGGGCCAGCGACGATCAATCTTCATGACGGGACTGTTCGTCTGCTGTTCCGAGACAATCGCGATGACGTTCATTATTGGATGTGTACAGTAGTAGGGTCGCGATGGCTGGCCGTTGCGCTGGATGAGAGCACTCGTCCCGGTTCATCCGTTCTCGATAAGCGAAGCATTTACGTCGGGTCTCTGAAAGGGGAAAATCTTCGTTGGTTCGAGTCAAGCAGCCACTTTTACACAACGATCGTTGCCTTTCCAGCATCCAATCTATTTCTGACGCATGATCAAGGAGGTGAAGTCAATCTCTGGAACGCAAGAACTGGAGAAAAAGTGCATGGACTTACGCCACGCGAGGCGATGCACCTGCGAATGTTTGCGATTGCGTTCGATGGGAACTCGCAAACGCTTTGCGTTGCGGCAAAAGACTCGATTGAGAAATGGCAGCTCTCGTGGGATACACTTTGGGGGATTCCCGTGCCATTTGCCCCGCGATTGAAATAGCCAGCTTGCGGGATTCGAACACCTGGGAGGCGAAAATGTCTGTGCAACCGCTGTTAATTCACCTGGTATTTCATGCTCAGTCGGAAACAGCACGAGTCCTCGCGCGTCATATTCACCGTCAGCTCAATGAAGATGTCGTTGTGCCTGGACTGCGAGTGCCGACGGTGTTCTGCCCTTTTGGTGCGGATGGCAGGCCGCCTGAAAGTCTCAGACTGGAGATCGCTGCGCACAGCTTTGTCGTGCCGCTGGCGGACGATGAACTCTGCGTCGATGACGACTGGTGTCGTTTTGTGGCCGACGTGTGGGAAGCATGTCATTCTTCTGAAAACGGGAAGCATCGCTGTGTGCCGATGCAGTTGACGAAGAATGCGTGGCCGCTTGATGATCGGCTCAGCGAGGTGAACTTCGGTCGGGCTTTTGCACTTCCCGATGAGGCTTCGCGGAACACCTGGGTGACGCGGCGGGTTGTCATTGAATTATGCCGGTTCCTTCGTGGACTGGCTGCAACGGATGACACAAGTCGCGCACCGATCGAAATATTCCTGAGCCATGCCAAGGCCGATTTGGGTGTTGACCCCAAAGTCGCTCAGCAGTTCATTGATTATCCCAAGCCGGATCAGCCTGTTGATGCCTGGGTGGACTCGGGTGAGATCGAGACCGGGTCGAAGTTCTCAGATGCGATTCGTGCGGGAGTCGAGCGGACTTCGTTGCTGGCAATCGTCACGGACAATTACTCGTCGCGCGAGTGGTGTCGTGAGGAGATCATGCTTGCCAAGGAACACCAGCGCCCGATCGTGGTGGTCGATGCATTGATGACTCACGAAGTTCGCAGCTTTCCGTTCCTCGAAAATGTTCCCAGGCTGAGATGGAACTTAAACGTCAGCGCCTGCGTCGATCTGTTGCTCAAAGAGACATTGCGGCACCTGCATACACGAGCGATGCTGGAGTCATCAAAACAATTGGGGGACACGATCTTCCTGCGCCCGCCAGAGCCGGCCACCCTATTGGGCATTTCGCCAGCAACCAATATCCTTTACCCCGATCCTCCGCTGAGCGCTCGGGAATTGAAGCGACTCTCAAAATCGGGTGTCACGTTTTCTACGCCTCTGGAACGTTCAGCTCAGAATCGATCGCTCGACGGAAAACTGATTGCGTTGTCGATGTCTGAGAGCAGTGACATTGCACGCTGGGGGATGGATGAACTGCACCAGACGCAAACCATGCTGGAGCTGTCGCGGCATCTCCTGATTCGCGGAGCATCGCTGGCGTACGGCGGTCACCTCGGGGAACCTGGATACACTCGCAAATTGTTTGAACTGGTCAGGTCCCACAACAGCCTGGACGGCGTCGAGCCATTCCAGCGGACTGTCAATCACTATGGCTGGCCGCTCCCTGCGTTGTCCACTGCTCAGCGTGCGGAGCTCAGGCAAGTTTCCACGATCATTCCCATTGCTCGTCCCGCTGATCTGGATGAGTCGTTGCACCCGGACCTGGTCGCAGCAATTCCAGCCTTCTTCCCCGGTAACAAGTCACCCGAACACCGGTACGCGTGGTGCCGTGGCATGACCGAGATGCGAGCCTTTCAGGCCGATCGTTCACGCAGCCAGGTGGTCGCTCGAATCGTTCTTGGCGGCACCTTCGAGAAGACGGTGAAAGTGGCTCCAGACGGTGCCGTCAAGGAGAGCTGGTATTCCAGTCGGATGCCCGGCGTGCTTGAAGAAGTCCTTCTTTCAATCAAGGCCGGGCAACCTGTGTTCCTCATTGGAGCGTTTGGCGGAGTCGCCAAAATGGTCATTGATCTCCTCCAGGGAAAAGGCCATCCTGCGGCTTCGTGGGCCGTGCAATCAAAAGCCCCCTTCGCCAGCGAGACACGCGAACTCTACGCGACACGCGGGCAAGAATGGTGGTATTACGAAAACGAACCACGAATCACCGGCCTAACAGTCGACGATTCGCGATCAATCGTCGAGTTTCTCGGCGATGCATGGAAGCCAAACGGCGAACGGAGTTGGGAAACCAGCCTCAACCCGCTGCCGAAATTGCAGAACCAGGAGTTGTTTGAAACCGTGGATCTCGCACGCATGGTTGAGCTGATCCAGGTTGGTTTGACTTCACTGAATTGACGCGGCGTCAAGATCGCTTTTCGCGTTCGTCAGAACCTGCGTCTGTCGCGGCTCGGGCCGCAGCCTTCAAACGGTTATCGACGCTCAGTATCTCGGGCCAAATGACAACTTGCCGCGGCTTGGCGTGAGCCAGAATTCCTTCGATAATTTCCCGCCTGCTTTCGAGATGCACACACAGATTAAGAGTAGTGACCAGACCAATATTGACAGAAGCTGCAAACTTGCAAAACTGTGTGCAGCAAGTGTAGGTTGATGTCCCTTTCTCCCTTACTACGAGGATCGCTTGTCATGGCATTTCCCTGGTGTGTGATGTTGGTGCCGGAAGTCGAAGGACGGGAGAAGGGCGCGGTATTCGCGGATGCGAAATGGCCCAAGGGCAGCCAGATCAAGATTTCGTTTTTGGACGGAGATTCCGGGCTGCAGGCTCGGGTGAAGGCGGTGGCGGGGCAGTGGATTTCTCGCACGGGCGCGGATCTCACGTTTACCTGGCTCAATGACCCCGGTGCAGGCGACATTCGCATCAGTTTTACCCGCAAGGGTTCTTGGTCCCTGCTTGGTCGATATGCAAAATTGAAAACGGACAAGACGGAGCCGACGATGAACTTCGGCTGGCTGACTCCCAATTCGACGCCGCTGGAAATTCAGGAAGTTGTCTTGCATGAATTTGGTCATGCTCTTGGGTTCATCCATGAGCATCAGAATCCCGATGGCGGCCTCCGCTGGAACAAAGACTCCGTCATCAAGTCGCTTTCCGGGCCTCCCAACAAGTGGACTCCGCAGCAGATCGAGACGAACGTGTTGGGGCATTACGATCCGCGAGCTTTGATTGGCACTCCATTTGATCCGGACTCGATCATGCTCTATCCATTTCCTGCCGAATGGACGGAAAATGGCGTGTCGACGCATAACAATACCGACTTGTCACAGACAGACATTCAGCTTGCTCGCGATATTTATGCCTAGGGGAAATCGACGTGAGCAATGATCGCGACTGGGCGTTGTGCGTTGGAATTGGTTCCTACACCGCCAGTTCGGAATTAGTCGCTCTGCCGGGGGCTTTGAACGACGCGAATGCGATTCATGACTGGATTATCGATCCCGGCGGCGGTGCCGTTCCCGCTTCGCAGGCGAAACTAATTGTTTCGCCGACATCGCAGGACGAGGATGGGCCGAATCCCCTCGCTGATTCCGTCGAGGGTTTCCTGCGGGCGCGATATCGGGACGCCGAGGCAAGCAGCCGAAAGGGAGATGGGTTTGTCGCGGGGCGGCGTCTTTGGCTGTACTTCTCCGGCCACGGGATCGGATTCCCCGAGGAAAACAACGACACTGGATTGCTGGCTGCAGATGCACAGCCGCCCTATCGCGACCTTCCTCACATTGCCGGAAAGGCCTGGGCCGAAGTGTTTCGTGTCACCAGGGCGTTTGAGGAAGTTGTGTTGTTCATGGATTGCTGCCGTCTTGAAGTGAGCCGGACGCCTCTCCGCAAGCCACCACTTCGAGCTTTGCTGACGGAGCCGCCGGGCAAGATGATGGCGGCGTTCGCAGTTTCGCCCAGCAAAGCCGCCTACGAGATCCTTTCGCCCATCAATGGAGTTCCGCGAGGGAAATTCACGGTGGCACTTGAGGAGTTGCTGAGGAACCCTCCGAAAACGCCGATGATGGCCAGAGAATTCCTCGATCAGCTTGAATCCAGAATTCCTGATTTCGATCCGCTGCCGATGTCGGCGAAAACCGACTTCGAGCTTATACCGGCTCGGCCTGCAGCAACGCCGTCCGTAAACGCGCCGCTCCTGATTGTGCATGGAGAGAGCACCAGAGAACTCGCGTCCCCGCTCGCCGATGCTTTGGAGACGCCGATGCGATCCGCTCAAGTCAGGTGGGCGCCGGATGTCCAATCGGAATCGGATCCCGACGCCTTCACTTCAGTACGCGAACTCGTCGTGACTCGCGATGTGGGATTGGAAGAACTCCGGGACTTGATCGGTCGGGTCCGGCCCAAGCGAACTGTCTTGTTTTGCCACAACGATCCCGGCGTTTCGAGTTTTCCGGATGTTCGATTCGTCCAGCGGACGGATACAGCGCTGCAGAACCTGAATGAGGAGGCGGATCGCGTCTCCGCAGCGCTCACAGAAGCGCCAGGGTTTCTTAAGGTTTCTGCCAGGGAATCGTTAGCAAGGATCGGCGTTTGGAACGAGCAGGGACAGACCACGGTCAGTGGATTTGGAAGTTTGAGGAAGCGCAAGGTTCCCTCCGGCGTGTACAAGATTCGAGCATCGCTCGGATCGCACCACATTGAGACCGTGGCGGAGGTGAGTGCGGGCGGGACAACCATGATTGCATTACCCGCGCTTCCGCTTCGCCTGCCATCCGCTGAAGTGTTGCTGAATTGGGAGGCCATTGAGACCGGGGAAACCGGCGACCGATCCGTTTATAAAGGCCGTATTGGCAGCTCACCGTTGTTCTTCTCCGCTCCGCGCATGGCAGGCTGGCGGTTGGAGGTGTTTTCTTACTTCCCGGATCACGCCGTGGATTTCTCGATCCGACTCGTCCCGGATTCCCACCCGCCTGGGGCTCCTCACAAGATGGATTCCACTCGGGAGATGCTGCGAGTCGCCCTGAAAGAGCGAAGCTGGGACGCGAGCAAGCTAACAGTTAAAGCGGTGTCGTCAGATCCGGTGTGCGCGTTGCTTGCCGCTGCCCTTAGATTAAAGTGCGGCGAGCCACACGACGATTTTGCAGACTCCGCAGCGGCATTGCTTGGGGACGACGATGTTGACGTCCAGTTACTTCGTGGTGCCTCAACAATTGAAGATCCACCGCTGCTTTCGTTTCTTTGGCATCTTCGGCTGAAACGCAATGAGTTGAACGTAACACCGGACTCCGCAGCTGATCGGATCGTTGGGTGCCTGCAACTGACGGAGCCATGGTTGACCTGGACCGCGGAATCGAAGGCTTCGAAAAGAATGTGGCTCGGCGACGTGGCCAACGCGACTTGGCCAGGCTGGGACATCGAGCCGGACGTCGAGTTCGCACTGTCCAGCATCGCCGAAGCGGCAAACAGCCTCGGGGCACCCGCTGACAGCCTCAAGCGTCGCACCTACAAAGCGCCCCCCATCGATCGACTCGTTCAGCATCATGAGATCGCCTTTGTTGGGGCGAGCAACGATCAGCTTCCGGCGGCTCTCGCCGTTGCTTTTGTGGAGCGGGGCCGAAAGAAATGGAAGCGACTCGACGTCTGGTCGCTGGACGACGATTGTCTGAGGCAGGTGAAATCCGACGATCGAACACCCGATGGCTTGGTTGCGGCGCGAGATCGCGCGGAGAGGCAACTCCAGCAGTTGCTGAACGTGGTTGCCGACGATTGGTCAGTCAACCGATACAGCAGATTCGAAATTCAATACGAGACGAACGCCGCCACTACCGAACCCGTTTGGTGCTTCGCTTCACTCTGGGACTGGGCGGAAAAAAAACGCGGGTATGTCCACGTCAGCCCGTACAAGCCCGGCGAAAACGTGAGGACCGCCGATTTTGAAGACCTGATTTGGAGTAAGGAAGAACCGCCGCCCGTCTATCGCGCCGCTGCACGGGCCTACCAGGAATTGCAGCCAGTCAAAGTCCTTGGCTCCTCGCGACCTCAGTAGCGAACGGTGGATCTAAAATCTAAAAGCACGACAGGTCTAATTGTACATGGGTAGCCGTCCATTTCCCCGTGGTCCCTCATCGTCGGTGTTTTCGTGACGCGGCTTTGGGGAGTGGGATCAGGGTATTGAGCCTGGATTCTGTGGGCGGATCGAGGCCGCAGTTTTTCGCGAGCCGAGTGACGCGTTCAGAGTCTCATGAACTGGCGGTCTAGTCCTTAAACAAGCGAGCCCGGACCGGTTGTTCCGCGTTGTTTTTCGGTTTTCGCGCCGCGCAGCGGGGAACGCTGCGAGCGATTCGCTTGAGGTGCGTCGGATTGAAAGTTTTGCATTGCGGAGACTTCAGCAGCTTGGCTGCGGTGAGGCGGGGCGACCGGACGAAGCACACAGACTTCGACATCAGATGCCTCCGAATACTCGTGGCCGAGGACGAGTCGTCGGACGCCAGGTCTACAAATTCAGAACGTCCACCATTCGCCAGAAGATCGGTTGCGAATCGTTCCATGCGAGCAGGCGGTACACCGTGCGGCGGCCCGTCGTGAGGATCTGACATGGGATGCGAATGATCGTGTTCACGAACGTGCGGAATTCCATTTTCAGAAGTTTGAACTTCTCGCTGTGACGACGATCCTTCCAGCGACCGGCTTCAGGAAGCCACAACGCGCTCCATGCCTTCAGTGACCACGCGACAGACGCCATCACCATGTACGCCCAGTTTGAATACAGATTATCCACTGGAGCGCGAAACGCACGCGGACCATTCTTGAGCTGCTCGATGACGTTCTCCTGATTGCAACGATCGTTGCACGAGAACACAACTTCTTCCGCAGTCGAATCAAGATCGTTCGTGATGTAGAAGAAGTAGAGAATGTCTTCGATCAGAACACGTTCGCCGCGTTCCTTCGAAAGGTTCTTGCGAATCACGATCATCCGATACGATTGTTTGCACTTCGTCGGCTTGTAATCGAACTCCGCCACGTCTTCATTTTTCAGCACGATGTTCAGGTATTCGCGAGCCACCACGATGTCTTCTTTCACGCGATCCCGTTTGACTCGCAGCGTCGTTTTCACGTGGTACTTTGCCGGACGTTCCAATCGTCGCCAGACGGGTTCGTCCAAAAGATCAGCTTTTTCCTTGAGATTCGGGCACGCATCGTAGCCGAAATGAAATCGCAGCCCGCCAGTATCCCAGCGGTCCAGATGTGCGGTTTGACTGTAATCAGTGTCACCGCACATCAGGATGTTTCGGAATCCCGCAGCTCGCAGTTCAGCCACCACGATGTCGCATTCTGCCGCCGCGCCTTCATGCGACGGACGATTGCCCGATCGGTTCATGATTCGCAGCGTCTCGTTGGTCTGACGCAGTGAGATTAAAAACGCATGATAGCCCCACTGGCCGTTGTAGCCAATATCCATGCCGTCCTTGCACTCGCCAGTGGTTTCGACGATCGAGCCGTCCATGTCGATGGTGGCTTGTTCAAAGAACTCACTCGGCTGCCGCTGCCAGACCTGATGACGAGTTTCTGCCAGCGCCTTCTGCAATGTGTTGACATCATCAGCGGTTTTGAAGCGACGACAGAAATCACCGGCGGTTGTCGGGTCGGGAATTCGAGTCGTGCCGAGCGCATCGAGATACGCTTCATCGCAGCGTTTCAATTCCAGATCTTCGAGGCACTGTCCGCCGGTCAATGCATTGTAAGCGATGTTGAGCACATGATCAGATTCGTGATACGGAAAGTGAAACTTCAACAGTTGTACATTGCGATCGATCGCGTCGATGAGTCCGCTTTTCTGAGCCAGCGAGTGCATGAGTCCGATGCCGCCATAGCCGATTGCCTGGATTCGATCCGACACTTCGTACTGAATATTGCGTGCCCGAAACATCGGGGCAGATTCTGTTTTCGTGTTGCTCGTTTCGGCCTTGTGCCTGATGCGTGCCTGAACTCGTTTTTGCTTCGCGTCGTTCTTCTTCCGAGCATTTTCAATCCGACGCTTCCTCGCCTTCGTCTGCCGCTTTACACTCTGTGAATGATTCACTCGAAATCCCTCCGTGATGATTGCTGTTGATGCGTTTGACATCCATCAATACGCCGTCCACACAAGGGATTCCGGGTGTTTCTTCCTGTTTCGCTCGATAGGAGGTTACTTGGTTAAGGTCTAGTTAAGAGCGTTCGCCGCGTCGGTGGTCACGACTGACGCAGAGAACTGAGGCTCGCTTCGCTACTCCGGTCCGACACGCCGAATGCAATTTGGTTCGCGGCATTGGGCGCGTCGGTGGCGCAAACCGAAGCGTCGAAGATGCGATCACACGAGGCTCCGGTCAAATCGACCGAGATGACCCTCTGAGCGGCCGCGTGATAGAAGTGATTTCCGCATAGACAGCCGACAGGTCTCAAGCTGTAGCCTGTCTATGCAGAAATCGGAGACGGTGATTTGCCGACTCAGGTTGAAACAGAATTCTGTTTGACGTGATTGATGGCGGCGATATTCGGGAAAGTGAGAGAGTCTTTGCAACCACTTGGTTCGCTGATGCGTGTTTGAGATGGGGACTCAGGACACTCAAGAGGCAGCGACTACGTTGCGTGGAGATTGGCATTATTAAGAATCGGTCGGCAGAATCGGCGAAGTCGTATTACTTGCAGGCTGAGCAATGTCAATGCTCTGGTCTGGTATCCGGGCATCGTTACGGCCATGTTGAGCATTGCTCTTGTGAAGATTCCCGGTGACAAGCCGATTTGGGCGGCGTATTGATGATGTCATGCTACGCATCATTCAAAACCGGTCGGCGGCTCAGGCGAAGTCGTATTATGCACACTCAGACTATCTGAGTGAGGCGCAGGAATTGACGGGTCGCTGGGGAGGCCGGGCGGCTCAGATGATGGGATTGGCGGGGGATGTCAAGAAGGAACACTTCGATCGGCTGTGTGACAACCAGCATCCGCAGTCCGGCGAACAGCTGACCCTTCGGAACGATACTGATCGAACCACCGGATATGATTTCAACTTTCACCTGCCGAAAGGCGTTTCGCTCGCATACACCATTGGCTGTGATGAGCGAATTCTTGATGCGTTTCGAGACAGCGTCGAAGAAACCATGCGAGATGTGGAACATGATGCGAAGACTCGCGTTCGCAAACATGGCATGGATACTGACCGCAACACCGGCAACCTTGCATGGGCTACCTTCATTCATAAAACAGCACGGCCCGTGCTGGGTGAACCTGACCCTCATCTGCACGCGCACGCGTTCTGTTTTAACACAACATGGGATCAGAAAGAGGAGTCATGGAAGGCGGTGCAGTTTCGAGATCTGAAGCGGGATGGGGCCTACTATCAGGCAGGCTTTCATGCTCGCATGGCGAAGCGGATGCGAGGCTTGGGTTACGAGATCCGCAAGAAAGGCAAAGAGTGGGATCTGGATGCGATTCCAAATTCGCTCTGCAACAAGTTTTCGCGTCGAAAGGACCAGATCGAAGAGTTGGCGAGATCGTTGGGGATCGACAACCCCGACGAGAAGGCAGAGTTGGGAGCAAAGAGCCGTGAGAAGAAGGCTCCGCAGCTAGGAATGGAGGAACTCGGCGGTCTCTGGCTGAATCGCATGGATGCGACGGAGCTTGAACAGATCCATGCGGCTCGTAAACTCGCGGCAATTGGTGTTGAACGAACGGACAACGCCGAGCGCGAAGCGTCGTCCCTTGAATACGCGATCGATCACTGTTTCGAGCGGCATTCGGTGATCGCCGAACGAAAACTCCTCACAGAGGCTCTTCAGAATGGCGTCGGGCACGTCACTGTGGAAGGAACGCTCCGACAGCTGGAACTATCCGATGTGATTCGCAGAGAGATCGACGGCCGGATGATGGCAACATCCCGAACGGTCTTGGTGGAAGAATCGAAAATGATTCGATTCGCCAAAGATGGCATCGGACAGGAATTGCCATTCAATTCTCAATGGCAGATCCGACAGGAGTGGCTCAACGCTGATCAAAAAGCCGCCGTGAATCATGTTCTTAACAGCCAGGATCGAGTGATCATAGTCAAAGGTGGCGCGGGCACTGGTAAATCATCGCTTATGCGTGAGACGGTCGATGGGATTGAAGCGAACGGTCGAAAGGTCTTCACGTTCGCTCCGTCGTCGGAAGCCAGTCGAGGTGTTCTGCGTGAAAAGGGATTCGAAGCGACAACGGTGGCAGAGCTTCTGGTCAACAAGAAGCTACAGCAAGAGATCGAGGGCAACGTGCTGTGGATTGATGAATCCGGGTTACTTGGGTCTCGCACGATGAAGCGAGTGTTTGATCTGGCAGCGGAGAAGCACAGCCGAGTCGTACTTTCCGGAGATTGGCGTCAGCACGGAGCTGTTGAAAGAGGTGCTGCCATGCGAATTCTTGAGCAGCAGGCGGGGATCAAGCCAGCCGTTGTCCGTCAGATCGAACGCCAGAAGGGTGAGTACCGCGAATGTATGTGCGAGTTAGCTGAAGGCAATACAGAAGAAGGATTTGCTGCTCTTCAGAAGATGGGCTGGGTTCGCGAAATAGTGGATTCCTCTGACCGCTATCAACAGATGGCTCACGACTATGCTGATATCATGGCTCGGAAGGAGTCTGTTCTGGCAACGGCACCGACTCATGCTGAATGTGACATCTTGACCGATCACATTCGTCGTGAACTGCAGCAGCGAGGCATGATTGATTCAAAGTCTCATGAAGTCACTCAATTGAAACCGCTCTATCTGACCGAGGCGGAGAAGCGGGATGGCGAGCGCGTCTCTGATGGCGACGTGGTGGTCTTTACGCGGAATTCGAAAGGCTACAAGAAAGGCGATCGACTGTTTGTCGTAGACGGTCTGCCATGTGATCTTGGACTGCATGCGGGACGTTTTGAAGTCTTTCAGCAAAAACAAACCGCTTTGGCGAAGGGCGAACTTCTTCGGGTCACTGCTGGCGGAAAATCGAAGGATGGACATCGCCTGAATAATGGCACCGTGTATCGAATCAAGGGGTTTGAAAGCAGTGGGGATATCCGGCTGGAAAACGCCCAGTTGTGCTGATTGAGCCACTCTTCTACCATTCTTTCACCGGAAGGACTCCGGGGCGGTCCAAACAAGACATGCAATTCGACAAGACATGCAATTCGTCAGCCCTGAAATCTCTATATCCACATCAATCGGCCGAAACTCGATGCGACTAAATTCCTTTTCTATCCAGGATTTCTGCAGCGAGGAGTTACGCTGAATGCCGTTTCCAAAACTGGATGTTTCGCTGATACAGCAAGCTGTGCCCGAAGCATCGGATATTCAGTTCATCGCTCAAGGCGGGCAGAAGGTTGTGTATTCGTGCAGAATCGAAGGCGAATCTTATGCATTAAAGATTCTCCAACCCAGACTCCACACGTTCACCGTTCACCGTTCACGGTGCTGCGGATGCCAGCGGTCAAGCAACGACGTTCGATGACGTCACGGCACGAGCACATCGTGAAGTCGCGACGATGAAGGAATGTAACACTCGCTGCCTGGTTAAGATTGGGCCGATCGAAATGCGGGGAATCTGTATCGAAGGTGAAGACCTCCTCTGCTTCACAGAAGAATTGATCGACGGACAACCTCTGGACACGCTACTAAAAAGCAGCGGTCCACTTCATGTGGCCGACGTCGTACAACTCGGGCGAGACGTTGCAGAATCAATTGATGTCCTGTGGAAAAGGAACAAGATACATCGGGATATCAAACCCGGAAATATCATGCGGCGAGCTGCGGGTGGTTTTGTATTACTTGATTTGGGTTTGGTATTTGACCTGAAAGACGAATCCTACTCTTTGGATCCTGTAGGAACGCTCATTTACTTCTCACCCGAGCAGATGGACTTTGCAAACCGTCGCCAGGTGTTGGACTTTCGTTCCGACTTGTTCTCGCTGGGCATTACGATGTACCAAATGGCAACCGGCACGCATCCATTTGTTGCCAACGCCAACACCAGTTGGGACGTTATCAATAACATACGAAACTACTCCCCAACGGGACCTTGTGAATTGAATGGCACTATACCCGAGGCATTGAGCGATTTGATTCTGCGATTGCTGGGGAAGCGTCCATCGTTGCGATATCGCAGTATCGCCAAGTTTCAGCAGGCACTCACCGAAGCAACAAGCGGAGCAGTCTGATCATGCTATTGGCACAATCAGGATATGGCAGAGGAAATAAGATTCATTCCGCGTTCGGAGAGAACCTTGTTGGAGGCGTCATCCTCAGTCCGAAAGATGAGCGCCGAGAACGACTGGAAGAGTGTGTATCAGATTTGCGGCGAGATTACTCGAATCCCTGGATTATGATTGATCCACAGTTCTACGCGGCAGCGTTGAATTCTCCTCGTGATGGACGATTACCAGAATACGAATACTACGCCGACCACGCACCACTGAGCCGTACTCAGTTTAGACCGCGGCAAATTGGCGGTTATGTGCGTTCGTGCCTGGAGTACCAGAACAATCTTCCAGGTTTAAGCTTCTTGATTTCTCCGGGAGTGCTCTTTGAAGACTTTCAAGATTCGTGGAGTCAGATAGCCCTCAATTTGGCAGAGGCGTCAATTGAGGCGCACGTAGATCTGGGTCCACAGGCACCATTGCTCGTGACGATTCTGCTTTCTGAACACACGCTGCGCAATGGCAGTGGAATGGGCGAATACCTTGATGCGATTTCGGGACTTGATGTGCATGGTTTTTACTTAATTGTCAGTCGATCAAGTTCAAGTTACCAGGCTGCGATGGACGTCCGTTCCATGGAGAACTTAATGTACTTCATTCACGTGCTTTCGACGTTGAATGACTACAAGGTGGTCGTCGGCTACAGCGATTGGCTTGGATTTCTACTGCACGCTGCCGGCGCCACAGCCACAGCCACAGCCACTGGCTGGCATCAATCATTGAGGCAATTCACGATGGCCAGATTTGAGCCCGCAGGAGGTGGTCGCCGTCCCCGAAAGCGATACTCAAGTATGCCTCTGCTCTCAAATCCGCTCATCGCTCCAGACCTCGAAGACATCTATCGGACCGGACTCCTTCGAGAGGTTCTGTCCGGTACCGACTATGATGCGACACTGCAGTCAGGACCGGCAAACAACGAAAATCGCTGGACTGACGACATCGGGTGTCTTGCTCATTGGGGAGCCGTTGGTGGAGCCATTGCGAGCATTGAATCGCAGCGTCGTCCTGTCGCAAAAGTTGCCGCTGCACTTGAATTGATCGAGGATGCACAGCAACTTTATGGTCGCCTATTACATCGAGGCGTAAACTTTGAACCACAAACCGGGCCGAATCATTTGAATTCATGGCGAGAGTCACTTATGGCATTTCGTCAGGCAACATCACTATGAAGATCAATAGCGTTTCATCGAGTTCGACCCGGCGATTTGCCTACACTGAAGAAGAAATGGGGCACGCATTTGAAAAGTTGCTCACTACCAAGAGCGGGATCAATGGAATCGGGCCTTTCAATCGGGTGTTTCGCGAAGTCAATTGTCAACGCGGGCGACCCGACTTCATCGCTTTCAAGTCGGGACGCTCAAATTTTTATCTGGAGAAGGGATTAAGCTGAAATACTCTGGGTCGCTCGTTCTTTCATTTCTACAAAAGCGAGCGCCCCGAACTGAAGAATACCTTGTAGCAAAAAGCGGCCTGACAAAGCGATCCGTCAAAGCTGCACTCGACGAATTGGTGAGTCGCCAGTATGTGATAGTAACACCAACTGGCAGTTTCTTGCTCAATTCAGCAATGACGTTGCAAGATATTGAAATTTGGGCATTTGAGTTGAAACTTGACAAGCCAAAACGAGCTGTCTTTCAGGCCCAACAGTATCGATCGTTTGCTCAGAATGTTTTGATCGTTGTTCCTCCAAGCCAAATCCCTCTGTACTCCAAATTCAGTCTCGCCCTTCGACGATGGGGGATCGGCTTGGCCTCATTCGAACCCACGTTGTCCGAATTCCAATTGTGCCGACCTCCGCGTTTGAGTCAGCCAAACTCGCGTCATCAGCAGGCATACGCAATGTTTCAATTGCTAGGGGCCGCAACAGAATGACGATGTTTTAATCTGATCGGCCAAAGCGTCGAAATGAATTTTCGCAAATATGCGACGCTCCACCCGCCAAATCGCTCGATGTCGATTGTCGCCGATCTTTTTCATGGCAGTAGTCACGTAGCCATCCGCTCAGAATTTGGATTTTGACGGCCAAATCCGTAGCCCAGCCCCCACAGAGTGACTATCCTACACTCCGCAGTGACTCTTCCAGTGCCGACCCACATCGAATATGCCTACGCATGACTCACCTGACTGACCCGAGTATTACTATCCCGCCATTTGATGCGGAAGGAGTTAGAATGCTTGACGTTTATCGGAGATCATTGACTCCCAAGTCCATCGTAGATGTCGTCCCTGCCGAAATTCTGCAAGCGCTTATGCAGGGATTTTACTATGGCCATCGAGCTGGAATGGTACTCATCTATGACGATGGCATCAATTCGAAAGGCCGCCCTGATCTGAAGCAGTTGTATCCAACTGACAAGGATTCTGAATCGCGTGGCGGTTTTGAATACTTCAATCCGTTTTGTGCAGAATTTCGCAAAGATCCATCACGGAATCAGATGTGCGAAGCTTGTGATATTCAGCGGGCACGAAGCAACTATGACGGCACTACACTGGCAATCCGGTATCAGTGCCATATGGGCTTGATTGACATGACGATCCCACTTCGAGTCAGCGGGAAAGTTAGAGGGGTGATCTACGGAGGCCAGAAGATTGCTGATGACCCTGTTTCGATTGCGAAGATCAACGCCCAAGTAACTCGGAAAGCAAAAGATAAAGAAACTCATTTAAATCGTTTAACTGGCGAAAATAAGCAGACTCCGGAAGAATTGGACGCATTTGAGGATCGATTCAAAACGTTTGCATCGACGCTGCAATCAACAGTCGAACATTTCCATGAACGGATGCGGGTGAACGCTCAGCATGAGGCGTTGCTTGAGGTAAGCGAGGAACTCGGCAGAGCGCCAGCCGATAACCAAGAAGCCTGGCAGGCGTCTGCGGTTCAATTGCTCAATGAATTATCACAACTTGCCGACAATGCACCAGTTTGGCTGCTCGCACGCCGTGGCTCACGGTATGAGAGTCTGGCAGTGTCAAGTCAAGTGAGTCAATCAGGTTTGACTCTACGCGTCGCGCATTTGATTGATACCCCTCTGGACTCAGCGGTACGATACTCAATCCGAACACTTGGTGAATTGGCTGAATCACTACGAAGCGGGACGACTTGTAATGCGGTCACTTTACTGCGAAGCGACTGTGTTGTCAGTGCGATGGAGACCGCGTCTGTTCTACTGCTGGTGGGAATTGAACTAAACAAATTACACGAAGGGATTTTTTCGGGATGTTGTCAGGTTTTGTCCTATCCAGCGGGGATTACACTTCTGTTTCGACGGTTGGAAGAACAGCAGGAGGACCACGAACAATCGACAGCGTTTGCCGGACATCATCTAAAAACACCACTTACGATTGCACAATGGGATTTGGAAGAGGCGCTTGAAATCGCTTCGACTGACACTAATCGCGGATTGCAATACCGCCGTCTACTTCAAAGCGCATTGACTCAGATCTCTCGAGGTCTCTCAGATGCTAAGCTGTTGATGGCTACTGCGGATTTGAATCGGCCGACGAAAATCAATGTCAGTGAGATTTTAGAGACCTTGGCGAAAGACTTTCAGGGTAAGGCCAAGCGACGTTCGATCACAATCAGAATCCTTCGCAAACCAAACTCACCAGTCTATGTTCAGGCTATCGACTATCAGTTACGAGTTGCTCTCTCGAATCTGTTTGACAATGCGGTCAAATACTCCTACGAGAACAAGACAGTAGATGTTAGTGTTTCTGTCATCGACACAGCCCGCTCTGCACGTGGGAAGACTCAATCGTTCATTCAGATCGATTTGCAGAACTATGGAGTAGGGTTCTCAGAGAAGGATCGCGAAGAGTTGTTTGATCACGGAGTTCGCATTTCAACAGGAAACCCTACACGCGAACGAGAAGGTCAAGGCATAGGTTTATGGCAGGCCCGTACGTTCATTGAAAGCGCAGGGGGAACACTGGATATCAAAAGTGTCGTTGTGGTACCAAGAGCAAATAACAGCGGTGGAATGCACCGCGTCACTGTCTCATGTCATATTCCCAAGGCAAAATAATGAACAAGATTCTTTTTCTTCTGGAAGACAATTTAGAATTGTCCAGTCGCATCGAGCGTATGGCTGAGCAGTGCGGTTTTCGAACGATAACGGCAAGATGTATCGAGGACGCAAAGCGGATTTGTCCGCAGCACGAAAATGTGGAATTTGCACTGATCGATATTATGGTTCCCAACACGCAGGCTGAACTCCGAGAAGTCGATGGTCAATTGGATGAAAGGAACGCGAAAGCTTCACTCATCGAAAATGCGTTGACAGACGCTGACCGAAAAAAGTTTCTGACAGAAATGTCCAGTATAGATGCAACGACTCGAAGATTGATTGATTCCGAGGGAGGCGTCAAGTTTCTTGAATCTCCAGAGGCACAGAATCTTCGACAACAAGGTGTACGCGTTGCAATTTTTTCAGCTCAAAAGAAGGATCCAAATTCATTGCCTCCGGATTCCATTCAGGAACGTATAAAGCAATCACTCAATGGCAACATACTTGAAGTGTGGTTTGAGAAGCCTGTCAGCCTTAAAACTTTGCGAGAATGGATTAGTAGCACGGCTTCCCAGTCATTTAAAATTTAAAAGACGAACGTTTTTTTAAGAAGTCGAATCAAGCATTGGAGCAGATTCATCGACGTTTGGTAAAGGGAATTTGAATTCACTGTATCCGCTTAGCTAAGAATCTATCAATGGTGCGCAATGTTGAATCAGCCAGCCCGATCGAACAAATTGCTACACGAATACGCCGTCGGTTATACGAGTCCGAGTATTCGTGCTTAACAGCATTTCTCTGCGACTTATCTTATGAGTTGGCCGCAGCAGAAGTTGGGGTCGTTTCCGTCTTTAATGATTCAATCCGTCTACGACGATCATCGCAACGAGAGTCCTGCTTCCCGGCAGTCGAATCGCTGATCAACGCCGCAATTCGAGTGAAGTCATCGCCAGGTCATGTGGTCGATGGTGTGGCCCGTTATGCATGGTGGGGGCAAAATGCCAAGACAATTGTATTACGCAGGATTTGGCCCTCCTCAGCGTGGCGTTCGGCCTCCGATGAAACGGTTTGGATCTACATCGTCGGAGCAATGATTTGGCCGCAGCAGGAAGGCAGCCCAAATGAGTATGAAATTCAACAAGTTGGTGGAATCGCATCCGCCTTTGTTCGATGGAAGAATGAGCTATTCAGTCAGCGGGACGATTTAGTCGAGCCAAAAGATGATGATCCTCGGCTGTTGCTACAAGAATTCCGCAAGCACGTAATTCGTCCAGTTCGCCCTGAGCACTACCATTCTTTGCTTCAGAGATTTAATCCCATATTTGAAACTGATAGACTAGTATCCAAACAGAATGATCTGCCGGACCGCGCTTCGCAGTGGGCTGGAGTCTTGGATCAGCTCTTGTCTGTTTGCAAACGTCCTGTTGAGTGCTGGTGCTGGAAGACATTCATTGAGCCCAGAACAGACGGCGTGTTGTGTCCGCAAACTGCAGAACACAATGAGCTGCTTGGTGTACTTACCAATCTGGAAAAGTGGAGAACTGGTTTTTGGCGGTTTGTCTGTCGTGCGCGCCCATTTGACAAACTACGAAATGAATGCGTGGATGCATTGAGAACGGCGAGCAAGTTATTGCTGGATGTCATGGCTTCGACTTCCGACGAGATTGCTCCGCTTAATTTTCTTGCCGGAAAGGCTGGCGCAGCGAGCGAGCGGATCTTGATGAGGTATTTCTGTAGCATCGCAATCCAGATGGCTGAAGACCGCCTGGTGGATCGTTGGCTTGCAGAAGACGTTCACTATTCGGAACTGGAATTCCCATCGCGACTTGCTGCACTTGCGTCATTGCTCTTGGGAAACGGGCGATGGACCGAATCGGCAATTACCAATCTGCTCCGGGTAGTTGCACTTTTTGGGCATGAAGTACTGGATATTCCTGAACGAGTCGATTTGGCCAGACATTTGGATCAAACGCTTCGCGGAGAGTCAGCACTTTACACTCTCAAATCCCGATATCGCGATCACTTCTTTCACACGCTCGAAGTCTGCTTCCTGGGTTTTCTAGTCTTAACCAGCCGCTCATCCGCCAACGCACGAAAGCCTTTCGGCGAAGAATTGCTGCTGCGATGCACGAAGCACAGGAAGAAGAAGGCTTCGAAAGACTTCGATCCCGATGAATTGTCACCTCTCCCGGAATCGCAGAAGGAATTGCTTGCGCAATGGTGGACAGCCGCGTTGATTCACGACACGGCCTACGGAATCGATATTTTTGATGGTACACTAAAGCTGTTGGACTTCTTTGGCAATCGCAAGACTGTTCGTACTTTTGCCGATGAGGCGAGGATGGCCGTAAAGAACATGGCCAGCGATCTTGAATCAATTGCGCCTGAACTCAAGGGAGATCCATCGATCAGAAAGGGTGATCATGGTGTGATCGCAGCAGCAAGTTTGGCGAAGATTTTGGAGGCTATTGGCCCAAAGACCGCGAAAACGTTTATTCCGGCCGTGCGTGCCATCGCCTTTCATAATTCCAGATATCCACGAATTGACGCATGCGTTGATCCGATCGCGGCTTTACTGGTGCTGTGTGACACGGTTCAGGAATGGGGTAGATCTTCTCTCGGATTCGACAAATCTCCCGCTGTTCTCCTGAGTCGAATTGTCGAAGCCTCATCCGTTCCAGAGGCGGAACAGTTTGGCCCGGTGGAACGATACGGCATCACAATCGCTCCAAAGCGATCCGCATCCGGCACTGCCAATGGCCCAGAGTTCTTCCACTGGAGTGCTCCCAAAAAACTCCGGATTGAACTCGATTACGGTGAACGAAGTTTGCGTGATTGTGCAGCAAAGTTCACGTGGGCAGACATGACGTACAACCTGCAACGAGTGGACTTTCGTCCGTGGGATGTTGAATTGCAGGTTCAGGTTTCGGTTCCATTGATTGCCGGGAACAGTAACACCGACGACAACCTGGCTCAGCTTAAAACTCAGTTGGAGTACTTCGGCCAATTTGTTGAAGAGCAGCAGGTGCGATTCCTGTCGGCATGGTGTCGCGCAGCGCGGCAAAACGATCCAACCGGTCCGATTCGAAGCTGGATCGGGTCACGTGATCAAATCGACGGCAGTTGGACAGAGTTGGCGTCTAATGAAATAGACACTTATGTGAAAAGCCCTCCGCAGAATCAGACCAGAGCCAGAGAGATGGTGACTTTCAATCTCGCCAAACTGAGTGAGCAATTCTGCGATGAACGACCTCTCATGGGCGGGCACGCCGGTAATTTCCACGAAGCAATGAAGGCTTGGAGCGTCTACCTACGTGAGCAAGAAGATGCTCCGGCGGTTCACCGGCCGCCTGTTTGATCCGAGTTTGGCATTGCCTTTGTAAATGGTGTTCCGCACAGACAACATGGCAAGTGTGATCGACCTTGAAGGAGGCAAAGCGATTGCCGACGCGCTGATGGGGCTCGGGCAGATCCGCATCTTTCATCAGAACTCAGATCACACGACCAATCAGGCAGTGGCGGACCTGATTGGCCGACGAAAACAGAGGCTTCGAACCATGTCACTGCAGCAACAAAGTAGTGATCATATGGCTTGGATTCGTCCGGAACCGTCAACCTCCATGACAAGCAGCGAACACTGGGAGTACGCGCTGCAACCGCATGTATTTACGACATTTTCGAAACCTTCCGCTCCGGATTTTCTGGCCGAGGCCGTCATCTATCACGGGGGACGCCGCTTTCTCGCGTCTAACGAGAACTATCTCAGGACCCATTTTCGACGAGGATATTAACAATGTCATTTCAACAGGACATGCAGCGCACTGAAGGCCGGTTCCTATTTGGGACATCAGCCTTTTCAAGCATGATTCATCCGTTCACTCGGGTCGGCTTTGGACGCAACTACTTTGGCTTTCAATGTGTGCTCGGGATCATCGCCCTGTGCCTGTACACTGCTCAAACATCGCGTGACTCCGGGCCGTGCCTGCTCTTCACTCTGGCATGGGTTATCGCCAGAAGCATCAATCGATATCGCTACCATCGATACGGCTGGGGCAGCGATCAATCGAGTAACTACAACGGGTTGCCAAAGATCTGCCTCGACGGTTCTGTGTCTGAGAATGCTGGAAAGCTTTTCTACGAGCCTTTTGTGTTTGGAAGTCTGAGTTTCCTGATTCTTGGCTTTGTCGATGAGAGTCTTGGAATGTTCCTGATGTTCTGCACCGGCTGCTCCGTCCTGGAACATTTGACTTGTCTTCGGGGCATGAATGCGCTGGTTGACCAGATGCGTGACGCGGACGTGCAGCAGCAGATTGTGTTTGATGAATACGAACAGAGGTATGGTCGTTAAGTTTTCGAGGAGAACATGTGATGGTCAGTCCGAAACAGAGAAATCAACTCCAACAGGAGGATGCTACAGGTACCGGGCGAGGCAAAATTGGTGAAGGCGCACTGAAAGCCGCACTTCGTCAGGGAGGGAAGGAACTGGATCAGGTCTGGTCCGCATTCCCTGCAAACAGCAGCATTCAGGTCGTTCAGGAAACGGGAAATATCTGGAATCCCCCGTCGATGGATGTCTCCAATCAAACTGGGGCCACGCGACGTGCTGGCGAAGTCCGGGATACCATGAATCAGGAAAAATCGCAATCACGCCAGAAAGCCGATTTCGAACCAGACATTGACCCGGGTTAACGGGAAACGTGAACACCATGAACGACAGCATTCAACTGAATCTGGTCCGGCAAATGATGGATCTCAATCGGCAACTCATCGCCGCCATCGAAAGGCTGACGGTGCTGACAGCCGGATTGCCGGAACAGTCATGGTTCTCCACGGGAGAATTTGGAAGACTGATCGACCGATCGGCTTACTGTGTCAGAGAATGGGCACGGCACGGACGAATTGCTGCTCGCAAGCGCCCGACAGGACGCGGCCGCCGCTGCGAATGGGAAATCCACGTTTCTGAGCTTCAAAGATATCGTGACCACGGATTGCTTTCATCCAATGAGGACAGAATCCATGAACAGCCCCATCGAGCCAGTTTTGCTCACCGTCGCTGAGGCGGCTGAACGACTTCGCCTGTCAGCGGCTGCGATCTATGAGATGGTTCGTGTCGGGCAACTTCCAGCCGTGCGAGTTGGGCCGCGAAAAGGAGCTCTCCGGATTCGAGCAAGTGATCTGGAGCACTGCCTTGAACCAACGACTCCGGCGACAAAAGTGATCAGAACTGCGCCTCGGGGTCCAAAAGTAAAACTTCGACATATCCGGATTTGAACAACGGGGCAGGCTTTCCGAAAGGAAGCCTGCCCCGCTTTCGTTTGAAGCGATCAGTTCTAATTCTTGACGTGATCACGATGAAGCTCGTTACTTCAGCGTCTTCCGAAGTTGTCCCAGCAAATGCTCCGGGTTGTGGGCCAGATGCTGATAGACCCGTGCCATGGTGCTCGGATCGTTATGGCCGAGCAAAATTCCAACTGTGAGTCCGTCAAGACCGGACTGAAGCGCGACCGTCGCAAAGCTGTGCCGCAATGAATAGAGGCAATACTTCGGGGCGAAATGTGCTTGGGCACATTTGACGATTTTCCTGCGGTCGCTGACCGGCAGATCGTCCAGGTAGCGTTTGTCACCCCGACGTTCGAGCTCCTGCCGGACGGCTTCGTCCAGTGTGATGCCTTGCTCCTGCATATTGCGCTTTCCCATGCGAACGCGGAGGCGAGCAAAGTTGCAGTTGACCGCGTCAGTCGTCCATTTCTTGCCATTTCGGTTTCGAAACAGTGGTCCCACCGGATACTGTAGAATCAGTTGCTTTGTGACTTGCTCCGCGAAGGGTGACAGATAGACAACGCGAGGCTGTTTCTTCCCTTTGGATTCTTTCAACGGAAACACCCAACGCGATCGCGGTGCATCGAAGTGACGGGCTTCCACAATGAGACTTTCCTGTGGTCGGCAGCCTGTCTCAAAGGTAATCCTGCAGAGATCTCGGAAACCCTGATCCGGAAAGAAGGATAATAGGTCTTCCAGTTCAGCGGCAGAGACAAACACTTCCCGGCGACCTGCCGCCGGGACTTCCATCGCCTGAATGGGATCGATGTCGAGATAACCCTGCTTGCACGCCCAGCTCACGCATCTCTTTACGGAACGCAGGTAGTTCCTGCGCGACGTTGTTGAAAGATCGGCGTACGAATCGACCCATTGCTGCAGATGAAACGGCTTGATGTCAGCCAGCTTCAATTCGGGGTATCGCTGGCAGAATCTTTCGATTCTGTACCGATACCATTCGTAGGTATCTGCTGCCCGGTGCTTCTGCAGCCACTCAAGAAAAGTATCGGCGATGGCCACGAAGCTTTGGGACTTCACTTCTTTGTGTTTCGGTTCCCGCATCAGGGCATGAAACTGACGAAAGGCTTCCGCCTTGTCAGCCCCGAGATTGTGTCGGGTTCCATCAATAGTGACGAACCACGCTTTGCGGTCTTTTCTGTACCACGGTTTGGCAGAACGAGCCATGAAACGATCCTCCGGAAAGAGCCTGCGAATAAATCGCGGCTGGAGAAGGCATTGCCTGGCACCGTGACACACAAGTCACAGTGCCCGTTTCATGTGACGGGAATGCCGTCCGTTTCCGGACGGGATTCTGTACCGAATTCTGTACCACTTATGGAGACGACTGGCGTTTTGTTTCAAAACCCCAGTCTTTTTCAATGCACCCGGTAGGGCTCGAAGCTACCAGCTTCATGTTTGGGAAATGTTGACGACACGTTGGTTTTACGTCGCAAGTCATTACCGCAGACCATTATCAGGCGGAAATCACGTTCAGGAAGGATTGTATTATCATTGGTCCTGCATTGCCAGTTCTGCCCCGGATTTGCCCCAGGTTTCCGAGCAACTCGTTCTGCAATGCGTTTGCCAATAGCCGGACAGGGATTCAATGCCCATATGAGACAATGAGCTCGTTGTTGGTATCATTTGTAAATGGCGATCAATAAATGACATCATTCTGGCGCTCCGTAACATCCACCACGAGCTGTCCATCCGAAATGGCCATGGAACTGGACGTCATTGTCGTGCCGCATGAATGATTCCAGTCAGCGAGCGAAGTCTGGTAGATCATGAGACTGTGTCCTAACTGTGACTCTGCATCTGCCAGTGCTCTTCGAGCTTGCAATATTTCGTACAGTGATGTCTTTCCAGGCTCAGCTTTTTGCCTTGCAATTACAGCCCCCAGTCGCTTTTTCAACTCGTCTCTTCTCTGTCGTGCAATGTCCACTTGTTCAAATGCGTTATCAATTTGCCGAATTCGACCAATGATCTCATGCTGAATTTCCGACTCCTGTGCAACGAGTACTGCATTCGCCTTTGCGACTTTGAGCTCAATATTGTGAGACTGAAGCTTTCCCAACCTCAAACCCATTGGACGTTCATATTGAAAACCAAGCGTCCACCCCGTCTGATCTCCTCGAAACTGTGACGTTGCGGCACTACCATAGCCCTGTGAGCCCGGCGGATTGCCAGGGCCCAATAGATTATCGCCAAACGCATTCGCTGAATATGACGAAACAAAATCCAACCGGGGTGCCGTGACACTTCGGGCCGCTTCGAGTTGCAGGCACAGACTTCGTACCTGTTGTCGCTGAGCAAGCAATTCTGGACGCCAAAGGAAGGCTGATTCAATTCCCACGCAGCAGTCGGCCTTAAACTCTCCAGTAAAGAACTCGTCTGATGGCTGAAGCACTGATCCGTCCGAAATCTGCAAATTCAAAGCCCGCCGCAATAGCGATTCCTGCTGAAGCAGTTCCAGCAGCCCTTGAGAGTGTTGCGACTTGAGGTCAAGTAGGACCAGTCTGCCGTCTGCCAGATCAATTGCAGAACCATCCTGCTCGCCTAGTTGCGAACGTCGCTCAGCTGCGTTTACTGACTCTTCCGCTTCATGAATTGCAGCAGCATTCACGTCAATGAAATGATGCTGGTATGCTAGCTGCCAATAAACAATTTCGACGTCATGCAGGAGCTGTTGCAACTGGCGGCGAAATTCGATTTCGGAAATCTGCTCATTTATCCGGCCAATAACATATCCCTGCTGAACGCCTGTAACTCCTCGAAGACTTCCGAAAAGTGGCCCCGCAATTGAATTGTATTCCGTTCCGGCCCCAGCCATCAGTGGCTGGCGGAATTCGGCCGTGGCGTTTCCGCTGTATGTAGACGGGAACAATCGTCCTGGAACGTTATCTTGTGAATATTGGACCGACTGATTTAGGCTTAGATATCCTCCTGACATCATTTGTTTGCTGACGCCAAGGTTGAAATTGCTTGTTTCCGCCGCAAGTGTACCGCCAGGGGGTATGCCCCCTGAGCTGAGAAGGCTGTTTTGTACCAGCTCGTTTCGTCCCCAGATGCCGTTGAAATCAAGCTTCGGATTAAAATCTGTCAGAGCTGCAGCGGAGCTTCTGTCTCCATAGAGTACTCCGCTTCGTCGAATTCTGACGTCATACGTTGAAACAGCCGCCTGAGGATTTACAAGGATTGTTGACTGTCCGTTGCCAGGCACCGTTCCAAGATGGAGAATCTCGCTCTGCGAGACTGCTAGTCGCAAAGCCTCGGGCAGTGGAATCGGTCTTGGTGATAAGTCCTGAATGTTGGTTACACTGCAAAGCGCAAACTGCTGAGTAGAACGGGATGACGGCACAGGCGAAACGTTTGTTCGCGGTTCGTATGGAGTATTGGAATTCGGACACTCATCAGACGGAATGACTGCGGCAGTTTCTGCCGAACGAGTCCCGCTGATGCAGCCAGCGAGGAGTAGGCAGCATATCATCCATAAATGAGATGTTTTTCTGTAGGGCATCCGTGCCTCTGACTCGACAAAACTCGAATTGGAACATATATTTCATCGACTTGCGAACTCTGCGCACTTCCTCATTGACCTTTCGTATTGGAGTTGGGTCAAGTGGTTTGTTTCTGTTTCCGATGATATTGCGAGCAACCGATTCATTCGTCGGCTGCAGAAAATCTGTCACAGATCGAATAACAGTGTTTTTCTGCATACATGCCAAACCCAATCACTCAACGACATTCCCCGAACCTGCATCCTTGCCGTGCCTCGCAACTCAGTGAGCAGTGGAACGTTCGCACCATCCTGGAATCGAACCATCGCCGGATATGCAACAGACAGCGCTGCAGCTTCTTGTGACGGGTCTGTTGCCAATGTGCCTCCGAATCTTGTTGCAAGTATTTGAGGGAAGTCAGATGCGGGCTCGGCAGAGATTGACTCAACGACCCCCTCGATCGATTCCCATGGAAGATGATCAAGGGTTATTGATACCTTATTCCCGTTTTCAATCAGGCGACGATCCATCTGATCCACCAACAGAATACTTAGGTACTCACTTTCTGGTGCAATAGCGCAAATCAGCGACTGTTTGCGCAAAAGCAATCCTTCATTTCCGGGTGAAAGTGGTGTTCCACTCCATTCTTCCAGCCGCTGATTCGAGTTGACGGGCGATGATCGTCGTGTAGCTGCTTCCACAACAACGCCGGAGATCGGCGCACGCACTTCAAGCTTGCTCAATCGGCTTTGTAACTTGGCCAATTCCCGCTCAGCCGCAGCTTTTTGTTCCAACGCGATTAGATGATCATCGGCATCTTCCAAAGCAGCTGCCTGAGCAACGCGAGCTGCGGCAACGTCTCGTTCGTTCTCCAGTCGCAGGACTTCTTCTTCCAGCGTCGGATCCAATATTTCGGCAATTGGCATTCCTGCCTCGACATACTGCCCGGGACGGACATGAACTGCATGCAGCACTCCGTCTGCAGGTGCCAGCACGTGTGTGATTGAGCGCGGCTCCAGGTACAATGGAGCTGAAACTGACCATGGAACCGGAATGAGAAAGAAGCCAATTACTGCAATGACGATGAGCGTGCATAACACATAGAGTCTCCAACGCGTGGTATCGCCCCTGATCGCGGGGGCCAGTTGTTTCAGGAATTCCTTTGTGCGTTTAAGAAGCGACCAGCACGCAAAACACACAGTCACGAACAGCCATGGACTCGAAAGATGATAGGGAGTCAGCCATCGGTAGATGATCAGGACGATTGACCAATAAATCGCGAGGCCATAGCAGCGAGCGGCAACGGCATAGATTGAGAGGATCCACAGTTTTCCATCCGGGGACCGTACGTTCATTTCTCTGCGACCCAGCAGAAGTCGGTTCACAACAGACTTAACACTCAAATCTGCTCGTTCGCGTAGGTTTGGCACTTCAACCCAATCCGAAAACATGTAGTAGCCGTCGAATCGACGAAGAAACGGATTAGCGTTAAAAACCACAGTAGTGAAGGCAGACACAAAGAACATGTTGAGTGCGAGATAGTTGATGAGCCCAGGTCGAGTATTCCACCACAGAAGAATTGCGATCGACGAGAGAATCGCTTCGAAATAAATTCCCGCTGCTCCGATGGCGATGCGCTTCCATTTGTCCCTCAACAACCATGAATCGGATACATCACAGTACATGGTGGGACTAAATAGCATCAGCATTATTCCCATGGAGTGACATCGCGCGCCAAAATGAGTGCAGCACAATCCGTGTCCCAGTTCGTGAAAAGTCTTGCAAAACGCTATCGACAACCACAACCACGGCAAATTTCCTGGCCCAAAGAATTGCTGAAATTCCGGAATTCGTTCCTGGACCGAATCGTACCTCATGAATGCAAAAAGCCATGAAAAGCTGATAAAGAAGAGCATTAAGATGACGGACCCTCTCCAGAACAACCATCCAAACAAGGGCTTCGCCGCTGCGAGCATCCAGCCTGGCTCCCAACCTGGCAGCTGCAGGAACAGCGGGTTTGACAATGACTTTAGAAGGGTTTCCCATTTCTTTCGGCGGCCCTGCTGCAAGAGCAGCCATCCTTGCTCCTGACGCTCAGAAATCAGTAACTGTTTCATGAACAGGTCAAGAATGACAGCCTGAATGTCACGGATCGTGATGTAGCTTGCAACATGCTGTTCCTGCACCTTTTCCTTAAGCTGACGCAGGCTGATAACTCCGTCGAGCGCACCAAGAATCGTTGCGTGCTCGGGCTGAAGACGAAAGTACTGCAGCTGGCAGGGATCCTTGACAACCGGGAGGATGACGCCATTCGCTGGCATCATTTTCATGATCAGATCTTCCCGTCGTCGAAAGGGAATCGAACGATCCTCCGCAGCAAGAATTCGTGTCACGGCAGGAATCCTCGGCTAATCTGTTGGATTGAGTTATCGCGATCGGCCGATCGGGTAGACGTGAACATCGATCGTCATTCCCTCTCGCAGAACCTGCCTAGTGTTTTCCAGTTGAGCCAAAAACCGAACGCTTTTGGATACTGGTTGTATCGAAACATCAACAAATACAAGATTTCCTGCAATTTCGTAAACCGTATCGTGCTCGGAATTCTTGTCCACATCGGAACTGAAGATTCTTACGACATCGCCTACAGAGACTGACGACGCGATTTCCTCAGGTAAATAGCCTTCAATCTGTACCTGCCTCGGATTCACAATCTCAATAATCGACTCACCCGGCTGAATACTCTCGCCCGGATTTTTGAGCGATCGAACGACAACTCCATCAATTTCAGATCGAATCTGGAGTGACTCCAGTCTCTCTTGCTCTTCTTGTTCCTGAAGTCGCATGACTGACAATTCTTCTTCCTCCACTGTCGTGTCAAGTTCGGCAAGTCGGAGCGCAGTCTTGCGCCGTTGGACCTCCGACTCCGGAAATGTCCCTGACGCCTCAGCGTTTGCCTGAACCACCAGATCAAACTCAAGTTTCGCCGCCACTGCGGCCTGTCTTGCTCGTTCTGCACGCCCTGTGGACTTGGCTCTGGCCGCCGCGATCTCGTATCTCGCGCGCGTGATTCCATCACGCAATCGTGCGCAGACCTCTCCTTTCTTAACACATTGACCTTCGGAGAATCGGCTTTCCAAAATTCCGGCCTGATCTGTCGCAAGAGCTTGACGGAACTGGAAACGAACGCGACAGTCAGCAACAGGAAAATTCGTTCCTTGAAGTTGCACGACCTGACTGTTTGCCGACTCTTCGCCAAATACTAAAGCAATGCAGGTCAGGATCGCGTGAGTAGAATTGCGCATACTGGTGGTTCAGAAATAAAACGTCGTGACGCAGCAACTACTCCACCTCATGGGTTGTGGCGGGTGTTGGGAGCCGAAAGAATGGAAGTGTGTCCTGCAGGTGCTCCGAATTCAACTGCCGCTCACCCATTGAAGTTTGTTTATCAGAAAGTAACTGCAAGGCAATGAGTTCACATTCTCCGGAACAGCCGCCTTCTGCTGCCATAGTTGACAATTTTGCTGACCGATTTCTACTCGCGCTTCACCGAGAACTGAGCGTCGATCACGTCGCGTGGACCACGGTCAACGATCTCCGCTGCAGAATAGGAGCAGACAGGGTTTCGTTCATTTCTGGTACTGGACGTCAGATGCGGATCCGCGCCATCAGCGGGTTGGAATCTGTCCAGAAAAAGTCTCCCGTGTGCCGCAAAATGCTCGATCTCGCAAAGGCTGTTGTGCGAATGCGGGAACCACTGTTTTTTCAGGGTGAGCTTGCAAAGCTTGCAGAATCGGTCGAACGCGCATTGACCGAGTACCTAAGCACGTCCAATGCCATTGTCGCATCTGTTGTACCATTATACGCCCCATTGCCAGCGACTCTTGACGATTCGCCGGAAGCAAAAGATCCGCCACAGAAAATAATTGGCTGCCTGGTTTGCGAGCAGTTCACGATCACTGCAACAACGCTCCGTCACCGTGAATTCATTGATCAGTTTTCGGGCCACATTGCAGCTGCACTTTCGTCAGCTCAAATACACGAGTCAGTGCTCTTCCAGCCGATTCTGAAGCAACTTGGCCTGGCACTCACCTGGCTGAAAGGACGGCGACTTGCCTGGGCCATTTTCCTGGCGATAACCACAGTTGTGACGATCACAGCGATGACCGTGATTCGAATTCCCTACCGCTTCCGTGTCGATGGACATTTAATGCCAGGCACTCGTTCGAGTGTTTTTGCACCTTGGGAAAGTGACGTCGTGGATTTGCTGGTGAAAGACGGGCAGTTTGTAACGAAAGGACAGCCGCTCGTCGTACTTGTCAGCGATGTGTTTCAGACGGAACTTGTTATCCTGAAAAATAAGATCCGTGAAAAGGACAAGTTGGTAGCCTCCCTTCGGACAAGGCTGCACGAGGCAAATTCTCTGGGAAGCAGAAAAGATGCAATTATGGCAGAAGGAGAATTCGTACGGGAGCAAATTGAGTTGCAGGGTGCGGAATTACAACTGGAGCGGCTACAGCAGAGAATTGACGCCCTGACTGTTCGCGCTCCCCACGAAGGAGTCATCGTGACGTTTGACCTCAAAAAGAGACTGGCGGGCCGCCCCGTCAATCGAGGCGATCTGTTGCTTGAAATCATGGACATGGCGAGCCCCTGGCGTCTGGAACTTGAAGTCCCGGATTACCGCATGGGGCATCTAATGAATGAAATTCGACAATCGCCGGATCATTCTGCATTACTCACGTTTGTGCTTGCCAATGATGTCGAGAGAACATGGAATGGAGCAATACAGGAAATCGCGACTCGGACAAATGTCTCAGAGAAATCCAGCGCCTATGTCGATGCGTACGCATCAATTGACCCAACTATCAAAGCAGAGTTGCGACTTGGAGCTGAAGCAAATGCTCGAATTACCTGTGGTCACTGTTCTTTGCTGTATTCACTGCTGGGCGATGCATACGAGTTTGTGCTGCGAAAGTGGTTTTAGCGAAATCGAGCCGCCAGGTTCTTCATGCGTGTACTTTCCAAGCCCGGACATTCCAAAATGAAGTTGTGACAAAATGTTAGTCTTCGATCATTTCCAGCGTTGGTTCAAGCCTGAGTTTTCTGCACACCTTGATGCGATTTTGCTCCGCTTTCAATACTTGTGTTCGACTTCGAATCGCGCTCGATTCAATGTAGGTTTGAGCCTGTCGGAAAATGCGAATGAGCCGGCCTGGCAGTCTTCCATCCTCGCTGGCCTGCTGACGGAGGCGGATCAGCATCGCCTCTGAAACACGTTTCAGCAGTTCGTCTTCAAGTGACAGGATAAACCGATAACTACCGGGGTCGCCCTGACGGGCGGCTCGGCCAATCAACTGTCGATCGATTCTTCTTGACGTATGCATCTCCGTTGCAATGACGTGCAGTCCTCCCGCAGCGCGGCATCGGTCGTCAAGGGGGATGTCTGTTCCGCGGCCAGCCATATTCGTGGCGATCGTGACGGCTCCGGACTGGCCTGCCGCCGCGACAATTCTTGATTCTTCAGCATCGCGGCGCGCATTCAGCAGGACGTGCTCAATGCCAAATTCGCTCAGAATCTGGGAAAGAGACTCGGAGGCGATGACCGAACACGTTCCAACAAGAATCGCACGACCAGCATTTGTAAGTCGCTGAATCTCGTTTGCAACGGACCGCCACTTATCATCAAGGGAAGCGTAAATCAGATGAGATTCGCCTCGCCGTAAGCAGGGCCGATTTGTGGGTATTCGACGCAATCGAAGCTTATAGACCTGTTTGAATTCGCGACGGGCCTGTTGCCCGGTACCGGTCATACCAGCGAGATGCGTATATCGTCGGTAAAACGTTTGGATCGTCACCCTGGCAGTCACGGACGTGTGAGCAGACGGCGGCATCCCTTCCTTCACTTCAACGGCCTGGTGTAATCCGTCCTGCCATTTTCTTCCCATTAGTTTACGCCCCGTACCTTCATCGATGATGATGACACCATCCTTGTCAGTGATGTAGTGTGTGTCTCTGTGGAAGAATAGACTGGCTGACAGAGATTTTTCAATCAGCTGAAACAGTTCTTCTCGGCTGCAGCCGATGCACTCGTCCGGTTTTCGGATGAGCGAAATGCGTCGGCAACCGGCTTCCGTAAGCCAGACTTCGCGTTTGCGAGGTCGAACTGCAAAATCTTCATCGGGATTGAGATGTTCAGCCAGATTGTGAACCCATTGCAGTCGATCTGCCTCACCTGGTTTTGGTTCTGTATCAATTGCGATCACCATCGGTGTACCGGCTTCGTCGATTAGAATGTTGTCTGCCTCGTCGATCAATGCAAAGTACTGCCCTCGCTGAACGCAGGTTGACGTAACAAGCGGCGATGTCTCGGGCTCATTGAGTCCACCTGCGTCTTCAAGTTTCAGGCGATCGCGCAGGAAATCGAAACCAAACTGCACTGCCGTTGAATAGGTGATATCACATGAATACGCCTCTCGCCTGTCGTCGTCTGACATTTCCTGCTGTACGCAGCCAACTGAAAGCCCCAGCAACTGATACGCTGGTGCGAGTAATTCCGCGTCACGTTTTGCCAAATAGTCGTTGGATGTCACCACGTGACAACCAAGTCCCTGCATTGCTCTGTACGCAGCCGGAAGCACGGCCGTAACCGTCTTTCCCTCACCGGTCTGCATTTCAACAATCCGTCCGTTCAGCAGAGAAAGAGCCCCCAAAATCTGAACGGGAAAATGAACAATCCCGAGAGTCCTTCGGCACGCCTCCACTGCAAGCGCCAAGCACTGATCTTGTATACTACGGCTTGCCGACCCCGATCTTACTTCCCAGCGAATCGTTGTCGCGCATTTCAACAATTCAGTTTCGGATTTGGCGGCATACGAACCCGCGAGTCGAAGTATTCGGCCGATTCGAACGCCCGATCGAAGGAATAATGCCATAGAGCTATCCATCACCGCTGCATTTCTGCTGTTGGGAAGATGAAGTGACTTGAATTCACACGCCCGAGCAATTGGTCACGCATTCCCCCGCGCGATGCATGACATTCGCCGCAGTGAAACACATAATAAACGATTTCCGCGGTTCGTCGTCAATTTCAGACGCTTGTAATGCTGAAATCCATCGTTTTCAATTCACGCAACGAACCGAAACTCCACGTAAAAAAAACACCTTGATGCGATCCCGAATACACCATTTGCTCCTTTTCCTGATTGTGATCGCAGGCGGTGCATCTGAACTGAGTTCTGATCCTGTGCAGACAACAGCCACGATTCATCTGAAGTTACCGATTGCAGTCGAAGTTTCACGAATTCGGCACTACTCCCAATATTGCGAACGATATCAACAGGCCGTATCATTTTCTTGCGCGACACCGGATCCAGGCAGCTTGGTCCGAACACTTCCATCAGGCAAACTTCAGGGATTCCACGGAGATCTGAGTTTTTCGGTCACAGAGTGCCAGAATTGGCAACTTGAGTTGCCCCCCGACGAGTCAACGATGGCTGTTGTTCGCAAGTTACGGTTCTATTCAGGAGAGACCGAAGTCTTCCCACAGCGATTGTGGTTTGTGGAATACTATCGCAGGCCACGTTTCGCACCGCTCGGTCATTCTGCAAACGCTTAAGCGTTATCGCCACAAAACAATATACAAGAAGAAATGAAATGCCCAAGGGTAGATATCAAGTTGAGTATTTCGCCAATCCGAAAATGCACTCCTCAAGATCAATCGAATCAATTTATGAAGACGTCAACGCGTATTCATTCGAATACTTCGAAGATGAACCTCAATTCCATGAGTCCATTGATTTTGTCGTTGTGCTGCCCCCGTTAGAATACTCTGGACAGTATGCTAAAGGCATATTCTTCAGCCAGGGAACAGACTACCTATACAAACTGCATCCGCAACTGGGCCGATTATTTCATTCAATTGGGAATGCTCAATGGGGCTCGATCCCCTGGTCTACGCATGCGGACGGATTATTTTCGCTGTATAAAAATCCAAAGCGTGAACAATGGTTCAAAGACACGTATCCGGAAAAGAGTTCGAAGGTGCTGGTGCCGCTCCAGGACGCCGACTATACACACGAGTATGCAATGTCGCCAGTACCATTCGTGAACAAAGATATTGACATACTGTGTGTTTCTCGTCTACACGACCTGAAGAACATTCCGATCATAGCTGCTGCACTAAAGGTTTACCGGAAAAAATACAAACCGATTCATATGACAATGATCCTTGGAAAGCAAGTCGATCTGAATTTGGCCACGCTGACTGACGGTGAGAGAAAGGAATGGAGACAGATAGAGTCTCTCCTTGTGCATCCATTCGAATACATCACCATCGTGCCATACGCCGACTACTCACGAGAACTGCCGCGGTATTTCTCCCGCAGCAAGCTGCTGGTCCTTGGATCTTTATTTGAGGGCAAAAATCGCACTCTTCAGGAAGCATTATGCTGCAATACGCCGGTCGTATACTTCAGTGAATTCAATCAATATATTCGAGGAAACGCGTCTGCTGTCCCGGAAGGATCCGGATTGTCAGCACCACAATTTGACGCCGAATCACTCGCAGATACATTTCATGAAGTGATCGAAAATCAGGGGGACTTCCGTCCGCGACGAGAATACTTGCGCACTTCGGGCCGCAAGAACTTCTTTAACCAGACAATCGACTGCTTCTCACATTATTATGCCGCACAACTCCCTGAATTCCAGGCCGACGCACACACGAATAATCTGTGGATTGATCTGGCCGTTCAGCAAAGCTATGAACTGAGCCTAAATGAGTTCATCTATGACAAGAATCACACGCTGTCTCGCGTCAGAGGTGTATCGGCAATTAATAGGTTGCTGGAGTTCTATTTCGCCAGATTCAGAGAGAGGATCTGAATTTGCGGAACCAAGAATTGAAATGCCGACTTGCGATTGCCCTGAGGTCGAGACGAGGAAACAGCGAAGAATTGCTATTCAGTGCACCGGAAAGCTTCGAGTGCTGTACATTTGCGCCAAACATTTAAGCAATTGCGCTTCCTGCATGAAGTTCGTGTTCTCTACCGTCTGGTTCGGTCTTGACCAAACTGATCCACGAGGCGTAAATAGTGAAAAGCAATCAATAAGGATCCCGTTCCTTTTCCAGTTGATCAACTCCTGATTGATGCAATCTAGTCCTGCCGCATTGCAATACGTTTCAAATAGCGCCGCTGTCATACTTGGTGCCCGCCAGTGTCGATCACTTTTGAACCAGTTGTCAACCACCAAATCACGTAGTTCGGCTGGAATTCTGTCGATCAGTTCGAATGCCTGCTGGAAAGCCCCAAGGTTAGAATGATGCAAAAAACCAACACCATTTCTACTTAGCTTCACTGCCAATTGGGCCAGGTATGTCTTAATGACCTCCGCTTCTGCATGAACAAGAGAGTCAAATCTGAAAACAAAATCCAGCGAGTTGTCATCAAGCATCGCCAGTGAAATACCATCGTTGATATGATACCGCAAATGTGCATCGTGGCAGAATCGTTCCTGGCATGCATTAATGCAGTTCTCTGAAAGATCCACCAATATCATTTGGTTGCACTGTTTTCTAAGATACGTCGTCCACCGGCCAAACCCTGGTGCGATTTCAAGAATTGTTCCCGTCGGAACAAAGGCCCAAATTCTCGGCAGAATTGCACCGAACCATTGAGTTTCAGCATCGCCCCACTCATTGGACCATTCTTCTCCGTTCATCGGCCAATTGTAGCTTGTGTTCCATAGCTGCCGGTTTTCTTCTATCGTCCCCAAGACAACCTCGTGTAATTCAAAAAAGGAGCACTGGAAAACTACCAGCTTGACGCAGACACACTGGAATTGAACCTCAAGTAAAGTTAAGCGTGCTGGACCGCAACATCAGGTGAAACTTGGGAAGGTTTTGCAGGGATAAAATTATCAATTGGCTGCTGTTCACTGAAGACTTTTATCAGCCATGGTCCAGGAGCCCGGCAAGTCCTTTTGTATTTTACATTTCGTTGAAGGTCCTGTCTTTCGAAGAACGCCTGCCGTTACGTGCTTTTGCGTGAAACTAGTAAGACGCCGAAACATGCTGGAAGTGGTTTCCACGTCGCTTGAATCCGATGTTTGATTTTGCGGGCAGGACGTTGAAGGCGGCTCTTGACACGACATGAGGCAGACTAAGAGTCGAACCATGAATGACAATTCTTTGGAAACATGAACTGCCAGCAGCGTTGATTCGACATGATCCGGCTACAAATTGTGGTTCTTCGCGCCATCGCCTGACGCATCGATCGGCAGCATGGATGTCGAAAGCACAAAGTTCGACGAATCCACGTTCAGAGCCGCCCAGTCCGTTTCGTAGCTGCTGCGAGCCTGAGCCAGTTGCAGCGTCGCGTCGGCAAAGTCACGGTCCCGCTGACCCACGCGTGCCTGAACGGCCTTGTGCAAGTCCGCCTGCGCCTGAGCCACGCCAACCTCATAATCCCGTCGAGCGTCCAGCACGCCCTCACTGCCCAGAGAATGGTCAATGACCGCTCCATTCACATACTCTGCCCACGGTGTACTGCCGTAGTAAAAGCGTGCGGCATTTTTGGTCTT
>Ga0154020_10000539_pt1 | contig 46280 bp, 38 predicted proteins | sample Klosneuvirus_201_FD_109709 | JGI IMG/M metagenome (GOLD analysis project Ga0154020, IMG submission 109709) | Active sludge microbial communities from wastewater, Klosterneuburg, Austria - Klosneuvirus_20160825_MG | ecosystem: Engineered > WWTP > Aerobic digester > Activated sludge | place... | reverse complement strand
TGATATTGTGTGGGAATTAAAATCCACTTTGGGTTATCAAGTGGGATTAGGGAGTATTGTAAGTAGCGATAATAATACACTCACATATTTGCCACCAACAGTAGAAGAAATGAATGGTTATGTAAATTACGGTGTTACAATAAGTGCCCATTTGGCAAATCATGAATACGTAAAAACAGAATTTTATGTGTATGTGAACCGTCAATCACAAATGGTTTATTTAAGTATTGATCCACAGCAAATAGGCACTTTATATGCCGGTGATTCTGGTTATGCATTAACTGCTATTGTATCTGGTTCTATGGCTGGAGATATTGTTGAATGGAGCTTAGATGATTCGGTTCCAAATCCTAATTTTCCACATCAAGCAGGGCAATTAAATCAAGCAATAGACGGCTTGAGTGCGCTTTACGTGCCTCCACAATTATCAGACATGCCAGATAACGAAAATTACGTTTATGTCACTGTTCATGCACGATTAATGCGCAATGATGGAAGCGGTAACAGCCAAGTAGTGGCCCAGGATATGCGTTCAATTACAGTGATGAAACATGCGGTTGTGACCAAATCAATTCACATTTATCCTACAACACTGGATTTATTAGTAGGAGAATCTTTACCTGAAACCGCTTCTTTGATGGCGATGGTAGAAAATTCAGAGCCAAATGATAGCGTTGAATGGTCACTTGAATCTGTGAATGCTGCACCCATGGGTGTCGTTCACTACGATACACAATCTTCTACCATGGCTACTTATGAATCGCCACTGGCTGCGGATTTTCCACAAAATCAAACTCAAATTCAAGTCAAAATTGTGGCACGCATTGTGGGTACCAATATTCAGGCAGAATTAATTGCTACCTTAAATCGGGTGAATGTTCAGCCGATGACTTTAATGATTGATGGAGTGAGTACCTTGCACGCCGGAAGTGCAGCTTCTTTATATAGCTTGAGCGTATCTAATCCAATGGAAAATATGGGTCCTATTGTATGGAGTGTAGAAGTAGAAGAATCTTATAGAGATCCACAAAATCCAATGCTTGGTGCAGGTTCGTTTTTAGAAACAACCCAAACGGGCGCAAGTTATGTGCCTGCATTAGCAGAAGAACTAAATGGCCGAACTATGATTATGGTTCGTATTAAAGCAATGTTGCAAGACAGACCTGATATCTATGCGATTAAAGATGTGATTATTGAATCTCAGCCTGCTACGCAAGTGTCTTTTGCTTTAACTGTTCAAGCACAAGAAGTGTTTGCGGGTGATTTAGTCAATGTCGTTGCTAATGTGTCTGGAATTGATGTGGTTAACATGCCTGCAATCACTTGGTCGGTCAATTTAGAAAATGTAGTTGATCCTTTACCTTCGCAGTTAGATGATGCTGGCGTGATTGTGTCTGATTCTGCGTTGTCTGCCATTTATCATGCGGCAAACGCAAATGATTTAGAAATGCCTTATACTTTTGTTAGAGTTGAAGCTGGGTTTGAATATCTAGGTGCGCATTATAGTGCAGATGCACATATGATGATTAGAAAAGAATCGCCCACAATTAAAATTACAAATCTCACAGAAGCTTTATTGGCCAACGCACAAACACATCAATTCTCTGCTACTATTGTGGGCCCTGTGAGCGATCCTAATGCTGTGATTAATTGGACAGTAGAAGCACCGGATTACAGCATTAACGAAGCAGGCAGCATTGATAGTAATGGTTTATATACACCACCTGTATTGACCGCGCTTGATGCGCCAGCATACGTGAATGTGCGTGTGACTGCTTCTTGGAACAGAAATGCAAACGTGACAGTCACAGATACTACTTATGTCCTTGTGCAAAAAACAGGGCCACTACTTGCGTTTTATATTAACGAACAAGATGTTAAATTGTTATCAGGTAGTGATTCTATAATATTTACAGCTGCTGGATCCAGATTGCCTACTCCAAGTGATGTTCAATACAGTGTAGAAGGGGTATGGGGAGAAACGGTGATTGGAAGCATCGATTCGCATACGGGTGTTTATACGCCGCCAGCAACAGATGAAATAGGACTCGCTGACGAAACGCGCGTTCAAGTCAAAGCCTGTTTAGTTCATTATCCAAGTGTGTGTGATATAGCTCCTGTATGGATTAAAAAATCGGGTCCATTGCCAAGCATTGAATTAGCATCAGCAGCTGCAGATATTGTTGCGGGAGACAGCTATAGCCTGCAAGTGACATCAAGTAACTTGCCTGCGAACGACATTGCTTATGCATTCGACTTAATTGATGGTGATGTAAGCGACCAAGGTTCTATAAGCGCGCAAAGTGGCGTTTATTCTTCTGTTTCACAATTAACACAACCGCTTGTTAAAGTGCGTGTACGTGCTTATGTGGTAGGTTTTGATTACATTCATGCGTCTACTGTTTTAAATATTGATTTTAATGAATGTGCGTCAAGTTTGGCACCCGTGTGTGATCTTAATGCAACCTGTACTAATTTGCCTGGTTCTTATAGCTGCGCTTGCAATGATGGATATACAGGCGACGGGCATAGTTGCGTGGCTAATCCTTAATTGTAGTTTTGAGTATAGACTTATCGCATACTGATTGCTATCTACCATGACCCATGACGCTGCAATCTTCTTCTTTGACACACATTAAACATATTATTTTGGTTGGTTCCGGTAAAGGTGGTGTGGGTAAAAGCACCGTATCTGCCAATCTTGCTTGCGCTTTGGCACGAATGGGACACCGTGTTGGGTTATTAGATGCCGACATTTATGGTCCTTCCATGCCTACTTTGTTTGGTTGCCACGAACACCCAGCGGTTGTAGAAACGCCACAAGGACAAAAGCTATCGCCGGTTAAAACCTGTGGAATTGAGCTTATTTCGATGGGTTTTTTGGTGCCTAAAGAAGATGCGATTATCTGGCGTGGGCCAATGTTATCAAGCGCCATTAATCAATTTTTAAAAGATGTAGCCTGGAGTCCACTTGATTATTTAGTGGTTGATTTGCCGCCTGGAACAGGTGATATTCAGATGACTTTTGGGCAGTTGTCTCAAACCGCACAGGCGATTTTGGTGGGAACACCTCAAACCGTGGCATTGGTTGATGTAGTGCGTGCCAAAGCCATGTTTGATAAACTTGAAATTCCAATTATTGGAATTGTTGAAAACATGAGTTACTTTGTTTGCAATAAATGCCAAGAAAAACATTTTATTTTTGATCAAGGCGGATGTATGCGTTTAGCTACAAAGACTGGGTTGGAATTTTTGGGTGATATTCCGCTCTTAGTTGATGTGCGTCGTGCAGGAGACGAAGGAACGCCAACGGTGGCACGTGAACCTGATTCTTTAGTTGGTAAAGCTTTTTTAAGTTTAGCAGAGCGTGTGGTTGCTCGTGTGCAAAAACTCAAGAAAAAATCTAATTTACTTAATGTATTAAAATAAATTCTAGTTTTTAATAAATGCTTGGTGTGAAATCTATTTTAAATAAGTGCTTATATGTTTTGATTCACGCACTTATTTTTGTTTTGTCTTATCTTCCGCTGCGTGCTGCTTATTGTCTTTGTTTGTTTTTGTCTTGGCTTTGGTGGTATGTTATCCCGATAAGAAAAAAGCTAGCAGTTTCTCAATTTAATGATGTATTTAAAAAATTACCTGCAAAACCTTATTTACGTCGCATGATGACTCATTTATGCATGGGTTATTGCGAGTTATTTTATCAATTAAGAAAAGATGTGGTTCGTATTGATTTTGAACACGAGCCTTCTTTACTTGCACGCACTGAGCAAGGGCTTCCCAGTTTGATTTTAATGGGCCATTTAAGCGCTTGGGATTTGGTGGGCCCGCTTGGGATTTTTAGGCTTAAGGTGTCTTGTTCTGTGATTGTTAAGCAGCCTAGTCAACCTGTGATTCGTGCATTAATGGAAAAAATAAGACGACATTTTAGCTTAAATTTATTGCCCACATCGGGATCGATGCCAATGGTTAGGCAAGCCTTGCAAAAAGGGCAATGGGTGACTTTTATTTTAGATCAAAGACACGCCAAGGGCTTGCCTGTTCCGTTTTTTGGTAAACCTGCATGGACTTCTGTAGCGCTTGCGCACCTTGCGCACCAAACTCAAATTCCCGTGTATTTTTCATCTTTTGAACGTGTGGGATTAGCGCATTACCGGGTTCGTTTTATAGGGCCCATCAAAGTGACTGGTGATGTGGCCAAAGATACCGCCCATTTTATGAGTTATTACGAACAAGCAATTTTAGCTTGTCCTGAAAATTGGTTTTGGTTACATGATCGCTTTAAAAAACCCAAGGAACAAGCATGAGCACTTTTTCTCCGCGTTTTTTACAATGGAAACAATTATATACACGTTCACTGCAAAAATTACGTGAACGCCGTACTCAGTTTAAAACAAGTTCTCATATTCCATTAGAACCTTTGTATGTGCGCGAGCATCTTGCACAAACAACAGATCAAGATAATTTTGCGGGGGAATTTCCATTTACTCGTGGAATTCAACCATCCATGTATCGGTCTCGTTTTTGGACTATGCGGCAATACGCAGGGTTTGGTGATGCTAAAGAATCCAATATGCGTTATCATCAACTGCTTAAACAGGGACAAACAGGATTGTCTATTGCGTTCGATTTGCCCACGCAAATGGGCTATGATTCTGATTCTGTTCGTGCACAGGGTGAAGTTGGCAAAGTAGGTGTTGCGATTGATACATTGGAAGATATGCAAACTTTATTAAAAGACTTGCCACTTGATAAAATTTCAACATCGATGACCATTAATTCTACAGCTTCTATTTTGTTGTGTATGTATATGGCTGTGGCAGAGCAAGCGGGTGTAGCGCGCATAAAATTATCTGGCACCGTACAAAACGATATTCTTAAAGAATATATGGCGCGTGGAACTTATATTTTTCCACCTGTTTCTTCTATGCGATTAATTACAGATATGTTTGAATTTTGCGCACAAGAAATGCCTTTGTGGAATACCATTTCTATTTCTGGTTATCACATAAGAGAAGCCGGTGCGACCGCAGTTCAAGAAGTTGCTTTTACTTTAGCCAACGCCATTGCTTATGTGGAGGCAGCGCTTAAAAAAGGGTTATTGGTAGATGACTTTGCGCCCAGGTTATCTTTCTTTTTTAATGTGCATAATCAATTTTTAGAAGAAATCGCTAAATTTCGTGCGGCCAGGCGCCTGTGGGCAGAAATTATGCGTGAACGATTTTTTGCGCAAGATAGTAAATCTATGATGTTGCGTTTTCATGCGCAAACAGCAGGATCTACATTGACTGCTCAACAACCAGACAACAATATTGTGCGCGTGGGCATTCAGGCACTGTCTGCAGTTTTGGGGGGTTGTCAATCTTTACACACAAATTCTAAAGACGAAGCTTTGGGACTACCCACAATTGAATCTGCACAGATTGCTTTACGCACACAACAAATTATTGCGCATGAAACAGGTGTGTCCGATGTAGTTGATCCATTGGGCGGTTCTTATTGTATAGAATCAATTACAGAAGATATTTACAAGCGCGCCAAACAACAAATCGAACATATTGATAAACTGGGTGGCGCCGTAGCGGCGTTATTGTCTGGTTATCAAAATCAAGAAATCGAAGAAGCCGCTTATCAAACTCAACTTGAGTTTGAATCTAAACAACAGTTGGTGGTTGGCATGAATGAATTTGTGCAATCATCTAGTATACAAACACCCGTCATGAAGATTGCCTTAGATACAGAAGTACAACAAAAAAAACGACTGGCGCAAGTAAAAAATGAACGTAGTCAAACACAATTTAAACAAGCTTTAGAACAAGTTCGAACAACCGCTGTTTCTGATGGCAATTTAATGCCTGCGATTTTACAAGCAGTTCGTGCTTATGCTTCATTGGGTGAAATCTCAGATGTGTTACGTTCTGTTTTTGGTGAATACACACATCACTAAGTCTATTTATAATTTAATGCATAAAACTGCTGCGTAAGTAATTCGTTGTCTTGAGCTGATGTTTGTGTGAGCAGTGTGCTAGCAAGCGTTTCACAATCACAGATACGGCTTTTACGAACAATGGCCTTGGCTTGTGGAATACAAGGCGCATTCATTGACAAGGTTCTTAATCCCAAACCTAATAATACGGGCAAACAATATTCATCGCTGGCCATTTCACCGCATAAGCTGGTGCTTAACCGATGTTGATTGGCAATATTTGTGATATGTTTAAGCAGGCGCAAAATAGCAGGATGCAAAGGCCTATAAAGATAGGCCACACTTTCATTGGTTCTGTCAATTGCCAAAGTGTATTGAATAAGATCATTAGTGCCAATGGCAATAAAATCAATCATGGGTGCCAGTGATTCTAAAATAAGTACTGCGGATGGGGTTTCTATCATGATCCCTAAGGGTAATGTGTCACGGCATGGAATACCTTTTTGTTTGAGTTCTTCTTGGCATTCTTGTATTAATTTTTTAACCGAACAAACTTCATTTAGGTCAGTAACCATTGGAATTAAAAGTCGTAAATAAGGGTGCGATGTGACTCTTAAAATGGCTTTAATTTGTGTTTTAATAAGTTCTGGATATGCCAAACACAAGCGAATTGCGCGCAAGCCCAAAGCAGGATTTCGTTCTGTGTGGAAATGCGGCAATGCATGAAAAATTTTATCGCCCCCAATGTCTAGGGTTCTTATTGTAATGATTTGATTAGGTAGTGATTCTGCTAGTTGTTGGTAATGCCAAAAATGTTCGTTTTCGGTCATCATTTTTTCTTGATTAACGTATAAAAACTCGCTGCGAAATAATCCAATTCCTTCGCCACCAAAGGCTTGTACTTGTTTGGCTTCGCTGGGGAGTTCGATATTTCCTAAAATAAAAACACGTTGCCCATCTTGAGTGGTGGCAGGTATGTGTGCCTGCGCTTGCCAATGCTGCGCCAGGTGTGTTTGAGAAGCTTTATTTTTAAGGGCTTCGGTTTCATCTATGGTGTTTGGATTTAAAATGATGTCACCCAAAAAACCATCGATCAAAACACGCTCGTATTGTTTGGCCAAATTTACAATTTGTGAAACACCAACAACGGCTGGAATATTAAGTGATCGTGCAACAATTGCAGCATGTGATGTTTTGGATCCTTCTTCTGTAATAATGCCTGCAATTTCTGCTTGAGACAACAAAGCGGTGTGTGCGGGTGATAAGTCTTGCGCGATTACAATGGCATGTGGCGGTACGTCGCTTTTTTGAAAATGAGCCTGTTGCCCTGTGAGATTGCGCAAAATACGATCACAAACAAATTGAATATCTGAACCACGTTCTCTAAAATATCCATGCGATAAATTTTCAAAAATTTCTCTAAAATGCGCGGCCGTTTTTTCCAGTGCCCATTCAGCATTAAGATGTTCTTGAAAAATTAAATTCTTAACACCGTCCACCAATAACGGATCATTGAGCATCATTAAATGCGCCTCTAAAATCAGACTGTGTTCACTGCCATCAGAAGTTTCGCCAAGGCTGTTTTTAATGTCTCTAATTTGTTGCATGGACTGCGTGAGCGCAGTTTCAAATCGTTGTTTTTCTTGCTCTATATCATCTGGACGCAGATAGTGTTGGCGAGGTTTATAGGTGTTGTCTTCGATAATAAATATGCGCCCAAGCGCAATGCCTGACGATGCAGCAATTCCTTGGACTCGATGAGCAGGGCGCATGGCTAAATTAAGATTCTCCAAATTTATCGTTGATCAGTTGTTGTAATTGGTTCAATGCGGCTGTGGCATCTTCTCCTTTAATACGCAATCTAATCGCGCTGCCTTTGCCTGCAGCAAGTGACAAAATACCCATGATGCTTTTGCCATTTACTTCTACGCCTTCTTTTTCTACAAAAATGTCGCTTTTAAATCGACTCGCGACATGAACAAATTTACTCGCTGCACGCAAATGCAAACCAAGCTCGTTATGGATAACTAAATGTATTTCTTCTTGATTCATAAAGGTTAAGGTTTGTGCTCTATCACATTTGTTTGCGTGCTGCGAGAGGGCAACGATTGAATATCTCGATGGCGGATATGTATAAAATAAGATTGGCTATCTGCATGTTGTTTGAGTGTTTGATAAAATGATTGTGCAACACTCACTGAACGATGTTGTCCGCCTGTACATCCAAAAGCAACATGTAAATAACGTTTACCTTCTTGTTGGTAAAGAGGCAAAAGAGAATACATCATGGGCTTTATGTGTGTTAAAAAAGTGATTGCCGCAGTTTGTGTTAAAACGTATTGATTGACTGCTTGGTCTAATCCTGTTTTGTGTTTAAGCTCAGGTTCAAAAAAAGGGTTTTTTAAAAAACGCATATCAAATATAAAATCAGCTTCGATTGGAATTCCGTGTTTATAACCAAACGAAGAAATGGTGATGCTCAATGGAGCATTTTGTTGGTGATGACTTATATGTTCAAGCGTGAGTTCTCTTAATTGTGTTTTTGATAAATTAGAAGTTTCGATAACGCGTGTAGAATAAGCTCTGAGTGTTGAAATTTGCAGGCGTTCTTGAGCAATATTTTCAGAGACTGTGCTCAAGTGATGTAAATCTAATGGATGGCGTCGTCTTGTTTCTGAAAATCGGCGAATAAGAATTGTATCTGTGGCATCTAAAAATAAAATTTCAACGTGATGCTTGTCTTTTTTTAATGCGGCTAATGTGGCAGGCATTTCGCTTAGTGAATCGCCTACTCTGGCATCAATGACAATGGCTAAATGTTTGCGATGAACAGAAGACCCCAAACACGCGTCCACCGCTTGTTTGACAACCGCAGGTGGGAGATTATCGATGCAAAAAAAACCTTCGTCTTCTAAAGCCTGAATAACCGTTGATTTTCCAGAACCAGACATGCCTGTGACAAAAATAATCCAAGCATTTTCAGAAGATAACGGGTGCGGTGTCATTCAATATCGTCTCCTATGTCAAATGCTTGATGGGTTTTGCTTTTGCGTTCTATTTCTTCTGTTAAATGTTGTTGAAACGTGCGGGCTGCATGATAGCCTTGAAGTTTAAGGAGCTGGTTTCTAGCCGCAACTTCAATAATTGCCGCCATATTTCTTCCGGGCCTTACGGGCAACGTAATTTTAGGAATTCGAACATCTAAAATTTCGTAGTAATGATCATCAATTCCAATACGTTCGTATTCTTTGTTTTCGTCCCATTCTTCTAATTCGACAACCAGTTCAATTTTTTTGCGCGTACGTACCGAAGCCACACCAAACATTTCTTTAATGTTAATAATGCCTAATCCTCTAATCTCCATATTATGACGAATAAGTTCGGCGCCAGAACCATAAATGGCATCACTTCCTTTGAGTTTAATTTCAATAACATCATCGGCGACTAAGCGATGCCCACGCAATACCAAATCAAGGGCTGCCTCGCTTTTGCCAATGCTGCTTTTTCCAAGAAGTAATACACCAACGCCTAATACATCGCATAAAACGCCATGAATGCTGGTGGCAACTTGCAGATTGTCTTCTAAAAAACTTTGTATTCGTGCAATAAAACTAGAAGTGAGTAGTTGTGTAACAAAGAGTGGGGTGTTTGTTTCATTTGCTTCGTCAACGACTTCTTGTGGAACTTCTAATGTGGTGGTCACAATTGCGCAGCAAATACCAATATTAAACAATCGCCTAATTGCTTTTTTGATTTCAAATGGATCAAGTCGTTGTAAATAAGTAAGTTCTGTGTTGCCAAGTATTTGAACACGATGAGGATTAACGGATTCTACATAGCCCGCAAGTGCCAGGCCTGGTTTTTGAATTCTTTGATTTTTGATTTTTCGTTTTAAGCCGCCCTGGCCAGCTAACAGGGTTAATTGCAAGTCATACTTGCTATCCAGAACCAGATCCTGAGCGAGTACATTTTTTATCACAAAACCTCGAAAATCCTATACTGTAATTTTGGGTAAAAGTCTTGGAACATGTTGACAATACACCAAATACTGATTTCCAAAACGTTGTTGCATGAGTTTTTCTTCACGAATGGCCCGGTAGTAAGTACCAACTAAATAGATAACGATTGCAATGAGGGTGATTTTGGTTGTTGTGAGCGCAAGGCCTGTCGCGATTAGCATGCCCAAATAACCCACATAAATAGGATGCCGCACAAACCGATAAGGGCCTTCCGAAATAAAGCGATGATCCCGAAACATTCCAGATTTAAAAGTCCATTGCTTATCCAAATGACTCATGGCATCGTTGATAAACCATGCAGATAGCAGACTTAAGCTTAAAATAACCCCACTTACAATTCCAAAATCAGCTGGATTTTTATGTTGTTCTGCAAAATCAATTTGCTCCACAATCGGTTGAGAAAAATCAAGGCGAATTTCTAGTAACAAAAAGACAAAAGCAATAATTTGCGTGACGTACCCAATAAAAGCCAAATGATCAATTTCATATTCTTCTTGATTACGAATTCCATGTTTTATTTTGAGTCGTACCATGGTTGAAAAAATAAAACCCCAAGCAGCCAAAACGACGCAAGTCATAATTAAATTAAAATGTTGTGTAATAAACGACATTAAATCTCTCTGTTTTTTGTTGAAAATTGAGCTTCTTGTCAGACCTGTCATATTTATGACAAAACTACTCGGTAATCAATTTTTGCACACAAATTAAATTGTTTTTTGATAATTGTTTTTAAATAGGATGAAAATTATTCATTATGGCCAGTCATTTTTTTGGAGACTGCTTGCGGATGACCACCTGGGGCGAATCACACGGTCCTGCGATCGGAGTTGTGATTGATGGTTGTCCTGCAGGGTTGGCACTTTGTGTGGATGAAATTCAGCAGGCATTAAATCAACGCAGGCCAGGACAGACAGAGTTTGTGACTGCCAGGCAAGAATCTGACGAAGTGCAGTTGTTGTCTGGTGTTTATCGTGGTTTCACAACAGGGACCCCAATATCTCTTTTGATTCACAATCAAGATGTGCAAAGCCAAACAGATGAACAACAAGAACATATTTTAAGACCTTCGCATGCACATTATAGTTATTTATCTAAATTTGGTGTCATGGACACACGTGGTGGTGGCAGATCTTCGGCGCGTGAAACAGCCTGTCGTGTGGCAGCTTCTGTGGTGGCCAAAAAAATTTTAGAAACTGTGGGTGTGGACACATGCGCCTATTTACAACAAGTAGATGAATTTAATTGCGATCCTTGCTCTGTTTATGATGCCACATTAAAACATAAAATAGATTCTGATATTATTTTTTGTCCTGATAAGACGGTGTCTTTAAAGATCCAATCGCTGTTAATGCAAATACGTAAAGAGGGTGATTCAATAGGTGGTGTGGTGGGTTTTGCTACCACGCCCTTGCCTGTAGGATTGGGTGAACCTGTTTACAGTAAATTAGAAGCTGTTTTAGCAAGTGCCTTGATGGGGCTTCCTGCAAGTAAGGGATTTGAGTTGGGGGATGGTTTTTTATTGGCCCATCAACGCGGTTCTAAAAGTAATGATTTGTTTACGTTTGAAAATAATCAAGTAAAAACACGCACCAATCATGGCGGAGGTACTCTTGGGGGGATTAGTTATGGAATGCCATTGTGGGGGCGGGTTGTATTTAAAGCCGCTTCTCGTTTGGGAATATCTCAGGAATCTATTACATTAACAGGGCAGCCGGCAATCTATCCTGGTTATCTGTCGCCCAGGCACGACCCATGTGTGGCTGTACGTGCAGTGCCTGTTGTAAATGCCATGTTGGCTTTTGTTCTTGCCGATTTTGTTTTAAGAGATCGTTTAAGCAGAATATTTAGGTAACAGACCCCTTTAGACACTTACTTTTTATTGGCTAATTGTTCGTCAATAATGGTTTTAAATTTTTCAAACGGGAGTGCGCCCACAAGGCGTTTGGTATTAACAAAGAAAGAAGGTGTGCCGTCAACCCCCGCTTTTTGTGCGTCTTTCATATCTTGTTCTACTTGTTTTTTTGCAGCGTCGCTATCCATGTCTTTTTCAAATTTAGACACATCCAAGCCAATTTGTTTGGCGTAATCAATGAGTTTTTCACGGCCAAGCTCTTTTTGGTTTTCGAATAATTTATCGTGCATTTCAAAAAATTTACCTTGCATTTTGGCTGCTTCTGCTGCTTGTGCCGCTAACATTGCGTCTTTATGGAAAGGTAGTGGATAGTGTTTAAATGCAATTTTTACTTTGCCCGGATATTTTTCCATGACTTCTTTTAATGCGGGATTTGCACGCGAACAAAATGGGCATTGAAAATCAGAAAATTCAATAATTGTGATAGGCGCTTGCGGATTGCCTTTAATTGCAGATGAACCTACTGGTACATCTGCGGGTGCACCTGCTGGTTCTTCTTCTTCGGCTGCGGCCGGTTTGTCAGAAGCTTCTTTCATAAACTCGGCATAAAGCGCTTCTTTTTTAACGCCTTTTTTTATAAATTCATCTGCTTTTTTGATTTCTTCGTCGATGACTGCTTTAAAATTAGCGGCAGGTTGCGCACCAGAAAGCAATTTGCCATTGATAAAGAATGCGGGCGTTCCACCAGCACCGTTACTTGCGGCTAATTTTTGGTCTGCTTGAATGCGTTCTTGGTATTTTTTAATGTCGTCTAGCGCTGCTTTAAATTTAGCTAAATTAAGACCTATCTCTTTGGCATATTTTTCTAAATCTGCACGTTCTAAAGACTTTTGGTTTTCAAACAATTTATCGTGCATTGCCCAAAATTTGCCTTGTTCATGCGCCGCCAATGCTGCCACAGCCGCCAATTCTGCATGTTTATGAAAAGAGAGTGGATTTTGTTTGAACACAATTTTGATGTCATCTTTATAAGTTGACAAAAGTTCTTTGATAGTGGGGCCCACGCGTGAACAAAATGGGCATTCAAAATCAGAAAATTCAACAATGGTGACCTTAGGTGTTTTTCCGCCTTCACTTGGATCTTCTTTGCTTACTTCAATTTTACGACGACCTGCGGGAGGGGCATTTTTGCGTGGTGGTTCTGGTGCTTTTTGAAGTCCATTTTTAGTGGTTTCTTGGTACACATCTTTGGCGGCAATGCCATTTTTAATTAATGTGTTTGCTTTTTCTAGTTCTTCTGTAATGAGTGCTTCGAAAGCTTCGTAAGGATAGGCACCACGAAGCGGTCTACCGTTAATAAAAAATGTGGGTGTACCGTTGGCACCAATTGCACTGGCCAATGTTTTATCGCTTTCGATTTGTGCTTTAATTTCTGGGTTGCTTAAGTCTGATTTAAATTTATCTAAATTAAGTCCTAAATCTTTGGCGTATTGTTCAAAAGTAGCAGCATCAAGTTTGTCTTGATGTTCAAATAATTTATCGTGCATTTCCCAAAATTTACCTTGGGCATGAGCAGCTAAAGAAGCTAAAGAGGCAGGTTCTGCATTGGGGTGAAAAGGCAAAGGCTGATGTTTAAAGCTAATGCGCACTTGATCCCCAAACTTATCTTTAATTTTTTTAATTGTTGGGACCACACGCGAACAAAATGGACATTGAAAATCAGAAAATTCAACAATGGTGACTAACGCATCTTCTTTTCCTTTGACAGGCGAAGAGCCAACGGGCACTTGGTATACTGTTTTATCAAAAGGAGGCAATTGTGGTTTGGTTGGTGTTGGTTTTGCTTTTTCGTCTGCTTTGTTGCCTTCTTTGATTTTGTCAAAATACTTGCAACCGTTGATGCCGCTGATAGACAAAAAACCAAGTGTTAACAAAGACAATATTGTTCGATGCGCTAACTTTTTATTCATACTTTTCCTATTCACAAAGAGACCCTCTCTATGCGTTAAAAACACGACCGACCAATACGGTTAAGCCGTGATGCTAAAAAAACCACCAGACGCCACGTTTTATTTCAAAAACGAGGGTCTGACTATCTGGTAAAATGCAAGGATTGTCAATCGCTGATAAACGCTCTTTGTAAACCTGATGCGCAGCCAAGCGGTCGCAGTATTTTATGCTTCTATGCGTTGGAATAAAATTTGAGCGCAGGCTTGAAAATCCTTTGGCCAAGGCGCTTGTATGCAAATTTCGCGATGATGGTTTGGATGTTTGAATCGAAGTTGGTAGGCGTGTAGTAGTGGTCGATGAATAAAAAGAGTATGTTCACCTACTCTAAGTGTTTTAAGTCCGCCGTAGAGTGCGTCACCAAGCAAAGGTAACCCTGCTTCTTTAAAATGCACACGAATCTGATGCGTTCGGCCCGTGATAGGATTTGCTTTAAATAGATAAGCTACGGGAATCTGTGGGTTTGCAAGTGTTTGGCTTGTTATCTGTTCGTATTGTGTGCAGGCTATCTTACCTGTGCGTGGGTTAACTTCAAAAGTGTGAGGTTTGTTTTTGTTTCTGGCAATTTTGCCCTCGAACGTTCCTTTTTCTGATGCCTCTTTTGTGCCCTGTGCGATAAGATGATAAGTTTTCTTGATGAGTTTTTGCTGAAACAAATTAAAGATAGAAGCGGCGGTTGTTTGATTTTTTGCAAGCATCATCACGCCACTTGTGCCTGCATCAAGTCTGTGAACCAAATGTGTGCGGGTGATACGATGTTGTGTGGATAATACATCTTGCACACAATTGGCTTTTTGTGTTGCAATTTTTTCGGATAACAAGTGCGCAGGTTTATTAATAACCAACAGATCTTCATCTTCGTATAAAATAGAGATGATGGCGGGCAATTGTAGATCTTTGGTGTGGCTGTTTTCTTCCACCATGACCAATGTGTCCTGAGGTTTGATTGGTCTTGCAATAATTCTTACAATGCGCCCATTTAAACGAATTTGCCCAGATAAAATTTTTTGCCTGGCTTGTTTGCGAGACATGTTAAATTGATGGCTTACAGCGATGTCTAATTTTAGAGTTTTTTGATTATCTTGTTGTTCAGGCATCATGGCGTGTGCTTTAGTATTTCATGGGTTTGACCGCAATATCTTTATGTAGAGTTGCATTAGAATCAAACCACAAGCGTGAATAAACAAACCATCTGTTTAATGATTGAGTGGCTACATCGATATAAAATCCCTCTGGCTCATGGTTTTGTTCGGATATATTTTGTGCCTTCCATGGGTTTTTACTCAACCAAGTGGTGCCTATTTCTTGTGCCAAACGTAAACTTTGGGTGGATTGTTCTTGATAAATAGCCAGTGCTTGTTCTTGGGCATTAAACCATAATTTAATAGATGCACCCATATGTTGAATACAGGTTGGAGTATCACTTCTGCAAATGTCTATCACACCGTCATCAATCACGTTGAGATAAAGATTTTTTTCTTGGCTTGGACATCCTTGGTCGGCCAATTTTGCGCTTGCTTGTTTAAATGTAAAAAATTTTACACGTGATAATTGATTGTCTTGTTCTGTGTATGCAATTCCTATGCGATTACCTAAAGGTGAAACAGCCAAAGCAATATCATTGCCTACTACGTATTTTTTAGACATCACGTAAGGATCGCTTGTATCGCAGACTTCTCCTTTGTCTAATGTAATCACATTAAATCCTAAACTAGCACTTGATTGGATAAGGTTTGAAAATGCTAATTTAAGTGTGTTTGCTCGCTTTTCGCTAATATCTCCCGATGCAGTGATACCTAATCGTTTATCTTGATAGGCAATGAGTATTTGATCCCCTTGCTGTTTCATGCTGATTGATGACAGCTTGCCAACAGCAGGATTTTTATCTTCTTTGGTTTTATGGTGTGGAAGGACATCTACATCATAAAAATCCCAATCCTTTGCGCTTAATGGATTGATGTTATTGGTTTTAGACTCTGCATATCTAATACCATCTACGGTATCTGGTATCGCGCGATTTAAAGCGGGCGCATCTTCTACATAGTAGGCAATACGCAATTTGCCACCACTTTGTATGAAGGATGCATATTGACCCACTTGGCCTGGTGCGTCTACCGTGTGAATCTGATAACCTTCATCTGTTTCTTGTGCATATTTAAGATCTTTTTGGTCTACATCGTAGTAGATAATACGTGATTTTTTGTCCGATCCTATCAATATTTGTGTGTGTTTTCCTACGTTAGGCCCTGCTGTTTTGAGTCCTTTTCTTAACGTGTTTTTAATGCCTATTTCTTGTGTTGGTAGTCCATCTATAAATTCTACGGCGCGTAAGTAGCCTGTGTTTTTATCGTAATGCGTAAGCATTAAATCACCATAGGTCTCATTGTAGCTGGTCACTAAAATATCATTATCGGAGACCACGCTCGAAACATCTGTTCCGTATTGGCCCAACTCAATTGGAGGAAGTGGCTCACAACTACAACTTGCGGCACAGCAGTTGTCGTATATCATGCTGTCTGTCGCTTGATAGACTTTTAAACTACCCGGTGCACAAGATTGCGTGCAGCTTGTTTGTGCATTGTGAGGGATAGGTTCGCATTCATTAGTTTTAATATTGCATACTTTATCATCTGGGCAACTGGCATTGCAGGGCGTAGTTTGGATGCAGTGGTCATTAAATAAAAACAACCCTTCTTCGCATAACTTTTTACTAGAAGGGCGTTTAAATTGACAAGTTTTATGATCCGCTTTTGCGCTGTTAATGCAGAATTGCCCGCCCATGCAATCTTTGTCTGTTTGACACGTTTTAATCTTGTTGGTGCAAGTGCCTTCAAAATTACAATATTGCCCTGGGCAACAATCTGTGTTGTTGTTATCTACTTCACAGCGGGCACGTACGCACTGCCCAAAACGAAAGGCACTATCTTGGCCACATTGGACAGATTGATTACAAACAGGTGTTTGTAGACTTTCAAAACCACTTGGATTTTGTTTTTTGCAATTTAGAAATAAGCAACATAAACCCAAAGATAACAAGGCGCGAATAGAGTAAGGCCCAGATTTTTTTAGCACCCACACAAAGACTAAAAGTAAAAGATAAAACCATAAATTATTGGTATTTGTTCCATTACATCCGGATGTTTTTACATGCACCACTTTTCCTGTGTTTTGTGTATTGGGCACAAGAATATTCATACTGCCGGATACATAAGTTGCGTCTAAGAGATCATGATGAATTGTTTTTTCTATGACTTTTATTTGATGCGGTCCAGGAATAGAGAGGCTGGGGCGATTAATGACAAGATTTTGGTTTTCTTCGAATGGTGTAAAAAATCCATTATCTAACTGGTAGCTGTAATATACCCGTGTGTTTTTATCTGTAATTAATTTGTTTGGGTTGATTTTTAAAAGTGTCTGTGTGTTGTTGCTTGGTATAAATTGTAGTTGCGAGGAGAGTGCCTTATCTGTATCAATAAGAGGTGTTACTGTATTTAATGTTCTTGTCTGTGATGTTTTTTGAATATCAAAAAACACACTCAAATAATCAAAGCGTGGTTGCAAAGATGGGTCGAGATTCATTTTACGTTGCTGGCCTCTGAGTCCTGCTATTTTGAGCGCGTAGGTATTAAATAAGCTAAACTGAGGCAGCGGAAAAGATTGCAGTAATGATTTAGAAACAAAAGGAAGTGCAAAATCGAGCAACTGTGGAATGTTTTTTTGAAGTGTTTCTTGGGATTCTGCTAAAATTTCTACGTGATTAATTTGTATACGTCGAATCCAATTTTGAGGCGCATTGGTAATCGGCAACAGAGTGCCGTCTTCTTTAAAATCTAAATAAACGCCCACATTAAAATCTACAATGATGTTCATGACACGGACGTAGCGGGAATCGATCATGGCATAGACGTCTAGATGGAGTTCTTTAAAGTTCATTTCTAAATGAGGAGAATCAATACTTATCTTATTGTCTTGATTGCTGAGTGTTCCTTCTCCTACAGAAAAAGTGGGTGCCTTGGCCGCCGCAATACTTAAAAATGCGGGTGTATTTTGATTGCCTGATAGCGTGTCCAACGAAGGCATTATTAAACTCAATAAATTGGAGTTTAAAGAAAAAGAATCCGTGTTGGAAAAATTTAAACACAATGCACCACTTTGATGAAGTTCATAAGCCATTTTGTTTAAAGCTTCTACACTCAACGAAATCGCAACACTGTAGGGTTTATCGATAAATCCATTTGTTCGACTAGAAAACAAACGAATGTTGTGATCATCTAAAAGCCCATCTTGGCCTATTTGCTGAATGAGTGGTGCACTGGGTAAAAAGGCAGGTGGCTCTTGTCTTGGCACACAAAAAGAACGTTCGTTTTGCATGCCTACAAAACCAGACACATAGAGTCCTTGTGTTTGCATAGCAGGCGCACTGATGTGGCCGCCAACGCCTGCGATAAAATGCAAAGGTGATTTTGTGAGTGGTTGGTAAAGTGTTTGTAATTGGGTTAAATCTTGCAAACCTTCGATACCAATTAACCTTTGCACAATATCTGTGAAGTTGTTGTTTTTAGAAACACAAACCTTTGCCTGTGCAGGTTTTATAAGGCATTCATTGATGTTGTTTTGACATGCCTTAGGCCATCCCTGTGTGATATTCGTTGTTTGGCAAAAACTGCCTTGAGGACACACCGATTGGGCATTATCTGCCTCGCAAGGAACCATGAATAGTTGGGTGATTTGTTGATTGACCGCATAGATGGCTAAATCTTTAAGCAAATTTTGTAGCGCTTTTGTTTTAATCACATCATACAAAGGTTGGATAAGACCACAGACCATGGGTGCTTTTTCTAAAAGTGTTTGTCTGTAATATTTTTCTTTGCAATTAAGATCATCTTTGGGGCACACTTGTCTATTGGGTTGATAAACCACAATGTCTGCACTGGCGGGGCATTGCGATTCTCCGTCTAAAGTTAAATCTACTTGTTCAAGTTTGATTTTGGGGTATTTAAATTGTGAATCAAGCGAAATCTGAACATGCACGCCTATGCTTCGGTCTTGTGTGTTATGTGTTGCCTCTTGATTCTGACAATAGTTTTGACAAGCTTTGAATGTATTAGCAAATGCTTTTTGTTTATCTTCTTCTGTTGCAAAATCGCTTCGATTTTTAAAGTCTTCCCACGATAAACGCGGTGTGCTTGTATCTATACATACGTCATCAAAATGATTGCGGTATTGTAAATCAATGGCGCAATCTTTTGTTTGTTCTTCTTTGTTTGTGTTGCTACTGGTTGCGATATAAGCCAATTGTGGAGCGATAATTTGGGCTTGTAAGGTAATATCTAATTGAACATGGTTATCTGATTCGTTGGTATTATTGATGCTGTTTATTTTAAGAGAATTGGGGTTGATGATGATGTTGGCCGTGCATCCTTGTGGGTGGTGGGCTTTGTCGCAAATGGCGTAGCCTTGTTTTTGATGTGTGACGGGGTCTTCGTACTGATACAATACGAATTCAGGAATATTAAAAGTAAACGTTTGTCCCAGTGCTTGCTGAATCATGGGAATTAACTCTTGTTCTAAAAAGTTAAATCCTCTTTTGTTTATTTGCACTTGTAACGCATTGTGCTGGATTTGATTACGTTCGATAGAAATTTTTGCGGTTGTGCTTGTAGATTGTGTTTGGCACCCTTGTGACTGAGTGCAGGACAATACAAAGGTAGTTAAAATAATAAGTAAAAAATAACGCACATGAAAGTTCATGGGTATGAATTCCTTAAAATATAAACAACAATAAGATTGCTGTGGGCGCGAGTATACGTTAAACAAGTAGATTAGGCAAAAGGTATTCTTATGAGTATAAAAAACACAACACGGCGCGTTAAACAGCGTGTCTTATCTTTTGATTCGCCTTTATTTATTATTGGTTTTGGTGCGGTTGGTCGTTCTTTGTTTTGGTCTCTTGTGCAGGCCCGTTATACTGGCTTAACCGTTATTAGTAAAAAAAAATATACATCTTCCCAACGCACTTTATTGGCTGCTTGTTCACAAGTTCGCTGCACTCGCATCAAAGAGGCCCCGATTATTCCCAAAGGTGCCATTGTTTTTTTAACCGTGCCAGAAAAAAGCTTGCCAGAGGTCTCTTTGTATTTGCAATCATATCAACATTTTAAAACCTTTAAATTGGTCTCTGTGTCTGGATCTTTAGATATTCTCGATTTTAAACGTATGGGCTTGCTCCGTGTGGTGCAATTTCATCCTTTGTATCCTTTTGTTAAACATGAGTGCATAGACTTAAAAGATGTGCCTGTGGGTTTAAGCCATCGACCTAAATGGCTTTTAATAATCGCTCAACAATTGGGGATGCATGTTTTTTATTTGCCCAAAAATAGAGCACTTTATCACGCGGTTGCGGTATTGGCGTCTTCTTCTTTGGTGGCTTATTTTTCGTTGTTATGCGAAGCGTTGCATCAACAGGGAATGCCCATTAAACAAGCGCAGCGTGTATTGATCCCAATGATTCAAAAAGTACTTTTAAATAGTACGCGTGTGGGTTTTAAAAAAGCATTAACAGGGCCTGTTGTAAGGCAAGATGAGCCTACCATTAAGCGTCATATGCAAGCCCTAGATGCAATGAATGAAATGGTTCCATTGTCTTTAATTGCGCAATATTTAGTTAAACAACAGAAAAAAATTCTTAATTACGACTAAGGACGTGTACTCCGTTTATGTTTTAGCGTATCAATTCCAGGCCATGCCTATTTTAAAAGATAAAATCGACGCCTTATTAAAACTTTCTTTGCCTATTGATAAAGAACAACTACTAAGTGCTTTTTTAGATTACGTAAACACACTCAAGATAGGGCTATATCCTGCACAGGAAGAAGCGATTTTAGAGCTGCTTAATCAGCATAACGTAATTTTAAATACACCTACAGGATCGGGTAAATCATTGGTGGCATTGGCGGTTCATTTTTTTTCGGCAGCCACTCAAAAACGTTCATTTTATACTTGTCCCATTAAAGCATTGGTAAATGAAAAATTTTTTCATTTGTGCCAGGTGTTTGGTTCAGAGTATGTGGGTATGCAAACAGGTGATGTAAGTATTAACCCGCACGCACCGATTATTTGTTGTACCGCCGAAGTTCTTGCCAACATTGCATTAAGAGAAGGTCATCTATGCCCCGCAGATGTGGTGATTATGGATGAATTTCATTATTATTCTGACAAGGAGAGGGGTAGTGCTTGGCAAATTCCATTACTCACATTAAGCCGTGCTTCTTTTTTATTAATGTCTGCCACACTTGGCGATACCTCTTTTTTTGAAACCTCTTTAACTAAGCTAAATGGGCGACCTACTGTACTTGTGAAATCTTTTGAACGGCCAGTGCCTTTGAGTTTTTCTTATGTAGAAAAAAATTTGCACGAAACCATTCAGAATTTATACGAACAAGATAAATGCCCTATTTATTTGGTGCATTTTACACAACGTGCGGCCATTGAATCCGCGCAAAACCTGATGAGTTTTAATTTTTGTACCCGCAGCGAAAAATTAAGTATTGCAGAATCTCTTTATGATATGCGTTTTGATACTCCGTTTGGTAAAGATATGCAGCGTTTTATTAAGCATGGTGTGGGTGTTCACCATGCAGGGCTACTTCCTAAATACCGGTTGTTAAATGAAAAATTAGCGCAAAAAGGGTTACTTAAGGTAATTTGTGGAACCGACACATTGGGTGTTGGTGTAAATATTCCAATACGTACTGTTTTACTTACTCAGCTGTGTAAATTTGATGGCGAGCAAACAACCATTTTAAAAGTACGCGATTTTTTTCAATTGGCGGGGCGTGCAGGGCGCAGTGGTTTTGACAAACAAGGATTTGTGGTTGCGCAAGCACCTGAACATGTGATTGAAAATTTAAAATTAGAGGCCCTGCAAAAACAAAAACCAGGTAAAAAAATTGTTAAAAAGAAACCACCCGAATTTGGTTATGTCCATTACGATAAAAAAACTTTCGATAAACTATTAAATGGGGTGCCTGAACCCTTGTCTTCTCAACTTACACTAGAACCGGGAATGCTTTTACATTTACTGCAAGATAAAACGGCCCATGGATTTTATGGGTACCAACGTTTAATTAAATTGATCGAGCAATCCCATGGAACGCCACAGAGTAAGCATCTATTGCGTGTACAGGCGGCCACTTTTTTTAGATCGCTCAAACAAGCGGGTATTATCCAAATAGAGCAAGACACACAAGGAGATCGCCATATTGTAGTGCACGAAGATTTACAGGGTGATTTTTCGATGCACCATGCTTTGTCTTTATATTTTATCGAAGCTGTTAAACAATTAAATAACGAAGACGAAGATTATTGTTTAAAAATATTATCTATCGCTGAATCTATTGTAGAAAACCCAAAAGCGATTTTACAAAAACAAAAAGATAAAAAAATCTCAGAAAAAATAAACGAACTTAAAGCCAAAGGCGTGCCCTACGAAGAACGCATGCAAGACATAGAACAAGTGAATTACCCTCAACCCATGGCCGAATGGTTATATCAAACATTTAATCAATTTAGAACGCATCATCCTTGGGTAAGAACCGATACTGTTAAGCCTAAAAGTATCGCACGAGAAATTTATGAATCTTATGCGTCTTTTAATGACTATGTCAGATTGTATGGATTGCAACGTATAGAAGGTATTTTATTGCGTTATTTGTCTGAGATTTATAAAATTTTTATGCAGACACTGCCGCAAGTATTAAAAGATGAACGAACCGAAGACTTGTGTACGTTTTTATTTACTTTGGTGCGACAAGTAGATACCAGCCTAATTGATGAATGGCAAAAATACCGCGGCCTTTATCCTGTTGTTTCTTTACCTGTTCAATCGCTGCAAACTATGGCAGCGCCTACGTTAGCGCGAATCGATAAAAAGGCATTTAAACGGCGTGTGATGAGTGAAATTTATAGATTTATCAAAAACCTTTCTTTGCAAGAATACGAAGATGCCTCGCTGTGCCTTAAGTCTAGAAATGCTACATTTTTTACACCCGAACGGCTTAAGCAAGAAATGGCTACGTATTTCGAAGATTATGCGTATATCTTAGTTTCGCAAGAAGCACGTACATCTGAGTATACGCAAATAGAAGAACAAGAACACCATTGGATTGTTCGCCAAACGCTTTTAGACCCAGAAAAAAACGCCGATTGGCAGCTTGTATTTAAAGCGTATTTTGAATCCAATACCAATGATGAACCTGTGATTGAACTATTTGAAATCGTGCATTAGATTTCTTCAGAAGAATTTTTGATTTATGACGTGATGAGCATATCCTCAGTCATGTTTTATGATATTATCAAAAAGCAAAAACAATTTAGATGTGTTGCGACTATTTGCTTCTTTAACTGTACTATTTGGGCATTCCTATTCATTACTTAATCGAGATGCGCCAGTATTCTTAGGAATGCTTATTCATAGCGTTGCTGTAAGAGTTTTTTTTGTCATGAGTGGTCTATTGGTTTTCAATAGTTTTAGGCGCGATCCTTGTGTTGGGAGTTTTTTTGTTAAACGTATATTAAGACTGCTCCCCGGGTTAATTGTTCTTCTTTTGATTACTGTTTTTGCGATAGGTCCTTTTTTGACTGCGTTGACCTGGTATCAGTATTTTTCTCATCCGGGAACCTGGCGCTATTTGGCTAATGTTACACTTAAGATAGTTCAACACTTGCCTGGTGTTTTTAATTCAAATCCTTCTTCTTCTGTTAATATTTCGTTATGGACACTCCCTATTGAGATGCTTATGTACGCATGTGTTCCGTTGTTATACCATGCGACAAACAGGGTGAAGCATAAAAAAATATTTTTGTTTAGTTTGGTTGCTGCGCTTTGGAGCTTAAATTTTTATTTTGTACCTTCGCGCCCTTGTTTTACGATATCTGTTGCAAACATCTATCTTCGCGATTTAGTTGCATTGTCTGCCTATTTTTTGGTTGGTGTTTTTTTTGAAGTAAATAGCGATTTTATTAAATTAGATAGACGATTAGGATTATTATTATTGTTGTTCCTTTTTTGGGGTGTATCTTTACCTCTTGGATACAGAGATATTGTTTTGTGTATTATTGTTTCTTATCTTGTGTTTATCTTTGCCTTTTGTTGCCCTCTTTTGTTTTCTTCTTTAGTAAAAAAAGGGGATTTTTCTTACGGCGTTTACCTTTATGGTTATCCTGTTCAGCAAATAATTATTCATTTTATCCCTGATATATTACCTTATCAGCTTTTTTGGCTGAGTTTACCCGTGACTTTTTTGTTTGCTGTTTTTTCCTGGTTTTTGGTTGAAAAAAAGACACTTTATTGGAGCCATTACTTTAAAAATAAAAAATCTTTGAATTCTACAATTCATTTTTTGAACCAACATAAAAATCATAAAAAACAAGTTCTACGTTGACACTTACGTTTGATTTTTTTATAGCCGGGCCACAGATTTTAAAATGCCGCGGTGGTGGAACTGGTAGACACACTACTTTGAGGTGGTAGCGCAGCGATGCATGCGAGTTCGAGTCTCGCCCGCGGCAATGTTTAGTACTCCGTTCTATAAAGAATTTCAAAAATTTTAACTTAAGCTTTAACCTTTTGATTTTAAAAATTATCCCGGCTCTTGAATCTCTAAAAAAACGCGTTATTGTAGCAAGATAATGCACACATTGACAGATATTACTCGCGCGGTTTTAAGTTATCATCCACATGCACGCATCGATTTGATTGAACAGGCCTATCATTATGCCGAACAAATGCATCAAGGCCAGGCACGTGCTTCTGGAGAGCCTTATTGGGTGCATCCGGTAGAAGTTGCATTATTGTTAACTCAGCTTAAATTAGACGAAGCTGCAATTGCAACGGGCCTGCTCCACGATACCGTTGAAGATACATTAAGCACAATAGAAGATATTGAATTACGATTTGGTACAGATGTGGCCCACATGGTAGATGGGGTGACCAAATTATCTAAAATGTCGTTTACCTTTAAAGAAGACAGACAAGCCGAAAATTTTCGTAAAATGTTGGTGGCCATGTCCAAAGATATCCGTGTGATTTTAGTTAAATTAGCGGATAGGTGTCATAATATGCGCACACTTCATTTTATGGAAGAGCATAAAAGAGAACGCATTGCACAAGAAACACTCGATATTTATGCGCCGTTATCTAATCGTTTGGGGATTCATTGGCTAAAAAGTGAATTAGAAGATTTATCTTTTAAGTATATTAAACCCAAAGAATATCATGATCTTTATGATCATGTGGTGGTGGCCAATGTCGAACGACAACATTTTATTGATGAAGTCATACGTATTTTGCAACATAAAATGCAAGAATCCGACATTGATGCGCGTGTGACTGGCCGCATTAAGCATTTGTATTCAATTTATAAAAAAATGAAAGAAAATAATTTGGATATTGATCAGATTTACGACATTTTGGCGTTTCGTGTGGTGGTTGATTCTGTTTCTCACTGTTATGCTGCGTTGGGCTTGGTGCACGCTTTATGGCGTCCTATTCCTGGTCGATTTAAAGATTACATTGCTATGCCAAAACCCAACATGTATCAATCATTACATACAACGGTGATAGGACCATCTGGCAATCGTGTTGAAATTCAAATTCGTACGCAACAGATGCACGACATTGCAGAAGAAGGTGTGGCGGCACACTGGGAGTATAAAGAATCGGCGCCTTCTAAAGCGACTTTAAAACGCACAGATGCGTCTCAGTTTGCATGGCTTAGGCAACTGATGGAATGGCAAAAAGAATTGTCTGATCCTACCGAATTTATAGATACGGTAAAGGTTGATTTATTTAGTGATGAAGTGTTTGTGTTTACGCCTAAAGGCAAGGTTGTATCTTTAGTTCAGGGGAGTTGTCCTATTGATTTTGCCTTTGCCATTCATTCGCATATTGGGATGCGTTGTGTGGGTGCTCGAGTAAACGGAAAACTTGTGCCACTTAAGCATAAGTTAAGAAATGGCGACGTAGTTGAAATTTTAACTGCAGATCATCAATCACCATCTAAGGATTGGCTTAATTTTATTAAAACCAGTCGAGCCAAAAATAAAATTCGCGCATTTATTCGCACAGAAGAACGCAAACGTTCAACAGAATTGGGACGTGAATTTTTAGATAAAGAACTAAGAAAATCAGGAAGCACACTTAAAAAACATTTAGAATCAAAAAATTTTGATGTGTTATTGGGTCACTATAAATGTAATTCGTCAGAAGAATTATTTGTGCAAATTGGGTATGGAAAAATATTAGCGCTTGATTTGGTAAGGTTGTTACTGCAGCAAGAAAAACCTAAATCAGAAGTGAGTAAACCCGCTTCAAAAGAATCATATGAACAACAACCCAAGCAAGACAACAACAAACGTTCTTCGTCTTCTGGTATTTTGGTGCAAGGCGTGGATGACATGCTGGTGCGATTTCCAAAGTGTTGTTCGCCTTTACCGGGTGATAGAATTGTGGGATTTGTGACACGTGGCAAAGGCATTGCTGTGCATGCTTATAATTGTTCGCGCGCCATTGATTTAGATCCAGAACGACGTGTTGAAGTGGTCTGGGATAAAAATGCCAAATTTAAACGTGCGGTTGGTGTACGTGTGCTTTCTTCTGATAAGCCAGGTATTTTAGCAACATTAAGCCAAGTGTTTTCTTCTATGGGAATTAATATTTCCCAGGCCAACTGCAAAGTAATAGGGGATAATCGTGCCATTAATACATTTGAGGTAGCCGTGTCTGATATTGAGCAGATTAAAAAAATTATAAATGCCATGGAAAAAGTAAGTGGTGTAATTTCTGTAGAACGTGCATAATCATAATTATTATTTTTTTGCCAAATTTAACAACACGCAAGCGTCAACGATACCTACAATAGCCATTGTTGTTTAACCATTCAAAAAACACTATCTGTTTGAATTTACTTTAAATCAGTGTTTATTTTTAAAACGGCACAGAACATGCATCCTGTAAGGTGTCTCTTAATATCAAGAGTCAAAGAAAGGTGCATAGATATATGGCAAAGATCCCACATCAATCAATGAGTCATGTTTTTGCTCCAGAAATTGGATACGATGAAATTGAATCCGCACAACGATGGATAGATAAAAAAATATCTATCAAGACAACCCTTATGGTGATGGCTGCATTGTTGTCTGTTTTGTTGGTGTTAAAGATAGGGACTGTTTTATTGGCACCCAGCGGACACGGTGGTGGTGAAGAAATGACTGCGCTTAAGGTAGAGGGCTTGGTTGTAAATTTGCAAGAAGACGAAGAAATGCATTATCTTAAGTCTTCTTTTGAAATAGAGCCAGTCGATCACAAAGAAACTGCCAAATTACAGGGAAAAATATCACTTATTCGTCATGAAATGATGTTGTACATGTCTTCTTTGAGTGTGGCCGATACGCAAGGTGAAAAAAATAAGGCTGCTATTCGTGATAACATGCTTAAGCGACTAGAAGTGGCATTGCGCGAAACAGGAATTAAAATTCATCATCTTTATTTTACAGAATTTGTAGTCCAATAAAATTTATACATTAAAAATTATTTATGTAATTAAAGTGTTTTTATTGCGGCTTTATTATAAGGTGATGCATGGATCAATTGCTGAATGAAAAAGAAATGGAAATGGTGATGGAGGCAATGCGTACGCCTGTGTCTAAAAAACACAATGCACCCAAAAGCATTGGTCTGTTAGGGATGGAGCATCGTGCCAGAAAAACATTGCCAAAACTGGATAAATATATTTTTCGTTTTGCTGAGTCTTTGCAAAAAATTCTGATAAGAGAGCGAAAATCTGTTTGTGATATCGAAATAGAGCCTTCTGAAATTGTGTCGTCGGTAGGTATTAGGTCTTTGGTTGAAGAAAAAAATGTACGTTGTTTAATGCGTACAGCGCCTGGTGATTTTCCAGCGGTATTATTGTTTGATTTGCAGCTTGTTGGGGACATTGTAGAGCGTTTGTATGGTGGTGGAAGAAAATCAAGTAAGCCCGTAAGCAGAGACATGAGCCAATTAGAATGCCGTATGTCTCTTAAGATTGCCGAAAAAATGGCACAGGCACTAAGCGATGCTTTTTTGCCTGCCATGCCAATGAATTTTTCTGTTTTACATGTTTACGAACGAGTGGAACCACCCTTGTACTTAAATGATTATCAACCCGCCATTAAATTTTCTTTTAGATTGCAATTTGGTGGTCATATTGGGCGCATTACGCTGCTTTTGCCTGCTTTAATTTTTGAACCTTTGGGTCATGCTTCTTTGCCTAAAGTGAATTCTAAAAGTTGGAACTCTTGGAAGCAGGATTTATTGGGTCACATATTAGATGTACCATTAGAAATGACTGTTGAATTGGGACGTCGTGCGTTATCTATTGAAGAATTAATACACTTAAAAACAGGGCAGGTGATTCGATTGGATAAATATACATCACATACATTAGATGTATTGATTGACGAATATCCTATTTTTGAAACCAAACCGCAACCCAAAGAGCATCATCTTAATCTTGTTGTAAATCAGTGGCGAACCAAAGGAGATTAATTATGTCAGATAATCAAACAACACCAATAAACGAAGAACAGCCTTCGATGAGTATGCCTATTCAGGATGCTATGATGGATGAATCTAATGTAGATAAATCAACACATAAACAAAAGATGAATCAAAGAAGTATTGATTTGTTGATGAATGTGCCAGTTCAGATTTCGGTTGAATTGGGGAGAAAAAAGATCCGTATTGCCGATTTGTTGGAATTAGGGCCTGGCGCCACACTTGAATTGCCAACATTGGCAGGCGATCCACTAGATATTCGTGTAAACGACAAATTGATTGCCAAAGGAGAAGCAGTTGCTGTTGGTGATATGTACGGTGTGCGTATTCTTGAAGTCATGAGCCATAAAAGTTCTGGTTTGTCAGAATCAGAAGAGATGAAATCTTAACATTAATGTTTTGATACAAGGTGATATGATGAATAATCATTTACTTCTTTATTGTTTTTCTAATGCCTGGTTTTTATCTGTTTCGGAATCAATCAACAGCAATGAAAATGGGATGTTTTTTTGGCAAATGTTGGCGATTATTGCACTTGTTCTTGCGAGTGTTTTTGCGCTGTCTATGCTGCTTAAAAAAAAATCATCGCACTTAGATTTAATTCAAGATTCTGGCATTGAAATTTTGTCTTCTCTTGATCTTGATAAAAATCAAAAATTAATGGTGGCCAAATTTAATGAACAAGAAGTATTACTGGCTTATTCTAAATCTGGGATTGTGGCGTTGGCCAAAAAAGAAAAAGAGATTAAAGCTCCGGTCATAAAACCCTTATCTGTAGTGCCTGGCCCGCAAGATACGCAATTTAGCCGTACTTCATTTAATCAATTATTTAAAGACACTGAATCTATGAGAGAATCAAGCCGAGATACAGACGGAATATTAAAACTCAAAGAAGTCAAAAAAATGCGCCAGTCTTAATGGTTAATAATAAGGAATATGCATGTTAATGCTTACGTCTCAATGGATGTCTATGACATGGTTAATGGGGGCTCCTGTAGGAACAAGTCCATTGCCTGTAGATATTTCTGCACTGACAGGTGGTGCAATGAGCGTGCGCATTATTGCACTTTTGACAGTGTTGTCGGTTGCGCCTGCCTTGATTTTAACAATGACCTGTTTTGCCAGATTTTTAATTGTATTTTCTTTTTTAAGACAAGCGCTTGGTGTACAGGGCGCTCCGCCTGTACAAATTCTAACAGGGCTTTCTTTGTTTATGACGTTGATGGTGATGGCACCTGTTGGGCAGCAGATATTTAATGACGGCCTAATGCCCTATTTGGATGGTAAATTAAACGAAAAACAAGCTTATGACAAAGTATTACCACCACTTCATCATTTTATGGTGCAATCATTAAAAGGCCGAGACGAAGAGCTTAAATTGTTTTACGAAATTTCTAAAAAAACACCACCTGCTTCGGTCAAAGATGTAGACATGAGTATTTTGATCCCTGCTTTTATTACAAGTGAACTGACGGCCGCGTTTAAAATGGGATTTTATATTTTAATCCCATTTTTGGTGATTGACATTTTGGTGTCTGCTATTTTGATGTCTTTGGGGATGGCCATGTTGTCTCCAGTGCTTGTGTCGATGCCTATTAAAGTACTTGTATTTGTATTTATTGATGGTTGGGGTTTGGTCATTGGCTCACTTGCCAGGAGTTCAATGATATGAGCATGGGCGAAATTTTAGACATGTGTCAACATGCATTAGAGTTAATGCTTATTTGCATGGCGCCTGCGTTGTTTTCTACACTTGTCTTGGGGATTCTGATTGGGCTCATGCAGGCCATTACACAATTACAAGATCCTGCGGTGTCTTTTGTTCCTAAAATGTTTATTGTTTCTGGTGTATTATTTTTTTCAGGTAATTTTATTTTAACTCATTTGGGGCAATTAATGCGTGATTTTTTTATGCACATAGCAGAGGTGCATTAATATGCCTGCGTCTATAAACACACCTTTGATTGAATCTTTGCTTGTTCCGCAGATGTTTATTTTTGGGTGTGTATTTTTAAGATTCACTGGTTTATTGTTAGCGTTGCCTGTGTTTTCTGAATATTTGCCTGTGCGTGTGCGCATGGTTTTTCAATTTTTTTTGAGTGTCTTTGTTTTGCAAACATTAGACAACCAACCAACCATTAATCCCACTTTACCTAATTTGTTTTTAACAGGTGTGAGTGAATTTATGTTGGGTTTGGTGCTTGGTCTTTTTGTCCAAATTCTTTTGTCTATTTATATGAGTGCAGGTCAATTAGTGGGCATGCATATTGGGCTTGGTTTTGCTGGGTTTATTGATCCTCAATTTCAAGAAGAAACCATGTCTACCACAAGACTTGTAATTGCGATGAGCATGCTTGCATTTGTGAGTGCAGGTGGATTGCTACATTTGTTTTCTGGTTTGTGTTTAAGCTTTAGGGTTTTGCCTTTGGGCCGGTTTGTATTTAGCGAACATACGGGTCTTACGCTTTATGAGCCGCTGCTGCAAAGTTTTAAAATGGGTGTTGTATTAGCAATGCCTGTGATTGCTGCCATTTTAATTATGCAAGGTCTATTGGGCATGATGAGTCGTGCCGTGAGCGAATTTAATACTTTGTATTTATCTTTTTCGTTTCTCTTGATTGTTGGAATTGTGGTGTTTGTTGGGTCCATCCCAGACATGATGAAAATGGCATTTGATTTAGGTCAAGGCTTAACAGACAGGCTCATTGGTTTTGCGAGGGCGTTATCATGAGTGAGTTTGCCGACAAAGATCAAAAAACAGAAGAGGCAACTCCCAAACGCAAAGAAAAACTTAAAGAAAAGGGAACTATTGCTTATAGTCGTGATTTGACAGCCGTTTCTAGCTTGTTTTTGGTTGTGATTGTTTTGTTTGCTTATGGCGCTTATTTTTTTAGTCAGGTGGCTTTATTTTTTAATTATTTTTTTTCAAAAATTAAATTTTCTAACAATGCACATCTTAATATTGATGTGTCTAGTATTATTTATTTCTTAGGAAAAACAGCCGTTCCGTTGATGATGCTGGCCTGGCTTTTGTGTGTAGTTGTTTCTTTACTTCAGGTTGGGCTCCCTGTGTCTTTTAAAAAAGCGATGCCCAATTTAGAAAAATTGGATCCCATTAAAAAAATTTCGCATCTTTTAAATCCTGTTCGTTCAATTAAAGACATGCTTAAAAATGTATTTAAAGTATTACTTCTGTTACTTGTTGCTTATATTTCTTCACGTCCGTATTTTTCTGTATTTCCTCAATTGTCTCGTTTTTACAGTGAAGACGCATTGTCTTATTCATTGTCTGTTTTGCACCATGTGTTTTTATGTACCTTAGGTGCCATGTTGGTATGGTCAGGGTTTGACTACTTTTTATCTTATCGTCGTGTGGCTTCTGAGCTTAAAATGACACGCCAAGAAGTCAAAGAAGAAATAAAAGAAGAACAAGTTAGCCCCATGATTAAAAACCGTATTCGTGCGATGCAAAAAGCAATCGCTAAAAGACAGATGTTACAAGATGTTAAAAAAGCTGATGTGGTGTTGGTGAACCCAACTGAATATGCAGTGGCAATTCGTTATGTCGCGCACAAACGTATGGCACCTAAAGTGGTGGCAAAAGGCATTGATGAGATGGCATTAAAAATTAGAACCACAGCCAGAGATCATCAGATTCCAATTATAGAAAATCGTGTTTTGGCAAGAACTTTGTATGCTCAAGTTAAAATTGGACAAGAAGTGCCGGTTGAATTGTATAAGTCGGTGGCACAGGTGTTGGCTTATGTGTATCGTATCCGTGGCAGGAGAATGGCATGAACCAAGAGCAACCTGCTAAAAATACAACGTATCGAGATCTTATTTTTGCAATGGCTTTTTTGGCCACAGTTGCATTGTTGATTATTCCTGTTCCAAGTGTGATGTTGGATTTTTTGCTTGGAATTTCTTTGTGTCTTTCTTTAGTTACATTTTTAGTGGTGATTCATATTGATAAACCACTTGATTTTTCAACGTTTCCTACACTGCTTTTGGGCTCTACTTTATACCGTTTATCTTTAAATGTCGCAACGACACGCGTAATTTTAGGTCATGGCAACGAAGGCGAATCTTCTGCAGGCCAAGTAATTAGAGCATTTGGACATATATTGCTTGGTGGAAACTATGTTATTGGTGTGGTTATTTTTCTGATTTTGATTGTAATTAATTTTATTGTTATTACAAAAGGTGCTGGTCGTATTGCCGAAGTGGCCGCACGTTTTACTTTGGATTCTTTGCCTGGCAAGCAGATGAGCATTGATGCCGAATTAAATGCGGGCCACATTAACGAAAAACAAGCCAGACAAAGGCGAAAATCATTAGAACAAGAAACCGATTTTTATGGCGCTATGGATGGTGCGAGTAAATTTGTTCGTGGCGATGCAATTGCGGCATTGATTATTACAGGCATTAATGTGGTGGGCGGATTTTTGGTGGGTGTGTTTCAGCATCAAATGGATCTTGGTCAAGCCGCGCGTGTTTATACCTCTTTAAGTATTGGAGATGGTTTAGTTTCACAAATTCCAGCATTATTAATATCTGTTGCAGCTGCTTTGTTGACCACGCGTGCTGCTTCTTCTGAAAATCTGAGCCAAACCATGAGTCAGGAAATATTTAGCCATAGCAAGCCTTTGTTTTTAGGCGCTGCAATTTTGGCTGTGTTGTCGTTATTTCCTGGTATGCCGCATTTTTCTTATGGTGGCTTGGCTTTACTTCTTGGATTATTTGCCAAACAAGTAAGTCAAAATGAAAAATTAATTAAACAAAAACAACAAGCACAGACACAGTCTCAAAAATCAAATGTACCATTGCGATCAGATGTAGAAGAATCATTACCAGTTCATTTGTTAGAAATAGAAATAGGATATGATTTATTGTCTTTGGTTGATAGCACCAAGGGCAGTGAATTACTTAAACGTATTGCGTCTATGCGTAAGCAATTTGCAGAAGAATATGGTGTGATTGTGCCGCCAGTTCATGTGCGCGATAATTTATTACTCAAAACAGACGAATATCGTGTGTTTTTATTAGGTAATGAAATTGGCAGCTATCAAGTTAAAGTGGGTCATTCTTTAGCAATTAGTTCAGAGCAAAAACCACCATCTATCCCTGGTGTTAAAACTAAAGAACCTGCGTTTGATATTGAAGCGGTTTGGATTCAGCCAAAAAACAAAGAGATGGCAGAAACTAAAGGTTATACGGTTGTAGATATGAGTACGGTTATTACTACTCATGTAACAGAATTGATACGTCAAAATGTGCATGAATTATTGGGCAGAAAAGAAGCCCAACAACTATTTGATATTTTTGCCCAACAAAATCCAAAAGTATTAGAAGAATTAATGCCCAATGTTTTGTCTGCAACAGAAGTGATTAAAGTATTACGCGGATTACTTAAAGAAGGTTTGTCTATTCGCGATTTGCGAACTATTTTAGAAACTTTGCTGGAAAATGGTGCGCAAATAAAAGATACGGATCAATTGATTGAAATAGTAAGACAACGACTGTCTCGTCATATTACAAAAAAGCTTAAATTTTCTGACGGAAAAATTTATGCATTATTATTAGAACCAAAATTAGAAGACTATTTTAGAAAAATATCACGACATAATGCGTCTTCTTTGCCAGATGATTTTGATGTTAATCAAATATTACACGCATTCGAAGAGACGTTAGCTGATTTATCAAAAACTAAATATTTACCTATCTTAGCTGTTGCACCTGATATTCGTCGGAATGTGTTTTTATTCTTAAATCGATATTTTCCAAAGTTGGTCATTATTAGTTATCGAGAAATTGAATCGAGTGTGACCTTGCAAAATTTGGGATTGGTTCGTGTTCAGCAGTTACAAGAAAAATCATCGTTGTCTGGTTTTGATGTTTCACAATTAAAAGGGCAAATGGCGTCTTAAGGCGAGGAGAATTTTGTGAAAGCAAAGACTTTTAGAGGCACAAATTTAAAACATGCGCTTTATTTAGTAAAACAAGAAATGGGCGAAGATGCAGTAATTCTATCTACACAAGAAGTGCGTGGACGTTTGGGAATCTTAAGCCGTCCAATGATAGAAGTAGTGGCAACGTTGGGGCAACCAGATACAGTGTCTACGCGTATGAAAAACACTACATCTATGGCGACTTCTGTGTACGCCCAATCTGTCAAGATGACCGATCAAAAAGCAAGCCAAAAAACAGATGCACGCGCTTTTTCAGAAGAACGTGTAAAGCCTTTGGAACGAGAAATTAGGCGTTTAAAAGATCAGATTTTGTCTATGTCTCATGAACATGATCAAGTCGAAATTCAAGAGAAAATAAGACAAAGTAACGCGGTTAAAACACCCGCACAAACTTTGGCCGTGCGTTTTAAATTAATTGGTATCGAAGAAAAAATAGCAGAAGATTTGGCCAAACAAGTGATTCAAATGGGTGGTGATTATGCGCAGGCCCTATATAAAATATTAGAAAAACGCATTCGCATTGCAGAGCCTGTTGGGGCGAGTGGTGCACATGTGATTATTTTTGTTGGTCCAACAGGTGCAGGTAAAACAACCACCATTGCTAAATTGGCTGCGCGTTGTGCCTTAGAAGAAAGTAAAGATGTTGCTCTGGTGACTTTAGATACATTTAGAATCGGGGCCATTGATCAATTACAGCGTTATGCGCAACTGATTGGAATTCCTTTGCAAGTAGTTGCGTCTAGAGAAGGATTTGAGCAGGCATTGCGCGCATTTTCAAGACAAGAATTAATATTTGTGGATACGGCAGGCCGAAGCCCCAAAGAGACCAACCAGTTTTTAGAGTACGCACAATTATTAAAGCAGCAAGAGCGTCAAGTTGAAATGCATTTAACTCTGCCTGCAACCATGAGTTTGAGCAATCTTCGTGCAACTATTGAACATTTTAAAAAATATGGTGTGGACCGTATTTGTGTGACCAAAATTGACGAAATTGTTGATTACAGCGCCATTTTATCGTTGACGCTCATGAGTGATGCACCGGTGTCTTACTGTACCTTTGGACAAAAAGTTCCAGAAGATATCGAAATTGCAAGTAAGAATAAACTTGCTAAAATGTTTGTGGATTGGGCCTTTGGTTCGCAAGCACGTCAGAGCGTGCAAGATAAAAACATAGAGACTTGGTTTAAAGAAGAGGGCCAGTATCTATGAAACATGCCTATCGGCAAGAAGACGATCAAGCCACAGGTTTATATCTTTTGAGGCAAAAGGCAGATGAGCATAAAGCAGACAAGCGTATAACGCCTTTGGTGCGTCATAAGCCAGCTTTAGTAATCGCCATTACCAGTGGCAAGGGTGGTGTTGGCAAGTCTACTATTTGCGGTAATTTGGCGGCTGCAATTGCTAAAACGGGTGCACAGGTATTGGCTATTGATGCTGATTTAGGATTGGCCGATTTAAACTTTGTGTTTGGTATTCATCCTGTGCATACTTTAGCTGATGTTGTGAGTGGTGCCAAATCTACATTAGAGATCGTCACACAAGGGCCCGCTGGTGTGCATGTATTGGCGGCCTATCATGGCAGTTTTGAACTCGCTAATTTAGGCGATGCTCAACGCGCGGCCTTGTTTGCGGCTATCGATACTTTGCCTAATCAATACGATGTCGTGTTGGTTGATACAGGTGCAGGATTGCATTCTAGCGCGGTATGGTTTGCTGCGGCATCTACGCATGTGGTGTTAGTGATGACGCGTGACCCGACCTCTATCGCAGATGCTTATGCGATGATGAAAGTACTTAAAAACAAGTTTTCTATTCGTTCGTTTTATGTTGTTGTGAACATGGTAGAAAGCGCATTAGAAGCAGAATCTATTTTTTCTAAGTTTGAAAAATTAACCACGCAATTTTTATCTGTAAAAGTTACTTTTTTAGGTTATGTTTATGAAGATAGCAATGTAGATAAAGCATTGCTTCAAGCGGTTCCATTTGTCATGGGACATCCTCAGTCGTCGGCCAGTCGGTGTATAGAGTCTTTAGCAAATCGAATCTTGTCTGAAGAGAGTAAAAAGCTTTCTGGTGGCATTCAATTGTTTTGGCAGCAACTTAGTGAAGCAGCCAATAAATAAGTGATGTTTATCATAGGCATTTTATCTCACAGATAAAGCCCAAGAGGAACCTAGGCTATGACTTTCGTGCGTATTCGCATGAATAAAGACATGACAGAATCAGAACTGATTTCTGAATTAATGCCGCTTGTTAAACGCATTGCTTCGCATTTAATTCGAAAATTGCCAGGTTCTATTCGTTATGATGACATTGTGTCTGCCGGCATGGTTGGTCTTTTAGAGGCATGTAAAAAATTTAGTGCGGATAGATGCGATAGTTTTGTTGGTTATGCCACCATGCGTATTCGTGGCGCTATGTTAGATGAACTCAGGCGCGGCGATATTATGTCGCAAGAAATGCGCACTTTATCGCGTCGATTAGAACACGTGATACAAGACTTAGAGTCTCGCTTGGGACGTACACCACAAAGTTCAGAAATTGCACAAGCGATGGGAATGAGCGAAGAAGACTATCTTAACGAAGCAGAAAATTTAGCGCAGGTACAGTTAATTTCCTTTGATCCTCAAGATCATACGATGCAGCGTTTAAAATCTGCGGATCAGCCCGAATTAGAAACAGAAATGAGTGAATTAAAAGGTCATCTTGCGCTTGCACTCAATCAGTTACCAGAGCGAGAAAAACTTATTTTATCCTTGTATTATGAACAAGAGTTAACGCTTAAAGAAATTGGAGAGGTGATGGATTTAACACCTGCGCGTGTTTGTCAGTTGCATGCGCAAGCAATTCATCGGCTTAAATCTTGGATTCAAACAGAGCCTGCCGTCAAATCTATAGAGCATGTAAAAATATTACCAATGTCCAGAGACGTTTATTCATTAAACCAGCATACGTCTTTAAAAAAAGGAAAAAATTATGGCAAACGGAATGTATAGTGCGGTGTCTGGTGCGGTTGCACAACAGCAATTATTGGATTCTGCGGCCAATAATTTGGCCAATGTGAACACAACAGGATTTAAATCACAAAGCTTGGTTTTTAAAGAAGTGATGCAAAACGCAGAAAGTCCATTGATTGTAAAGGATAAATCTTTTGTGCGTGTAGATGCAAGCACTTATAATTTTCAACAAGGCGCATTGGTGCCCACACAAGGACAGTTTGATGTGGCTTTGCTTGGGTCTGGATTTTTTGTGGTGATGGGTCCAAATGGCGAACGTTATACACGCGCAGGTAACTTTACCGTAGATGCCGCAGGATTTTTAAGCACACAAGACGGCATGCATGTCTTAGGAGAGTCTGGACCTATTTTAATTGGCAAAGGCCAACGTGTTCAATTTAACGAAGACGGCGAAATAATGGTCATGGATGAATCTGGACAATCTAAAAAACAAGGTCGATTAAAGGTGGCTTATTTTAATAATCCATCATTATTGGTCCCAGAAGGATCGCAGTTATTTATAGATGATAATTCAAAAGCAGGCCCAATTAGTCAACCCAAAGATCCTTCGCAGCAGCGTGCGCGTATAAAAAGCGGATGCTTAGAGTCTTCTAATGTGAATGCAGTTTTTCAAATGACACAACTTATTCAAGTCAATCGTATGTTTCAAGCATCTATGAAAGTTTTAGAAGCCTACCAACAGGTAGATTCGCGTGTGAATAATGACATGTTTAAATCTTAATTTTTATGTGTTGTGTTTTTGTTGTGTTTGAAAAAATAAATGTTGTGTTTTATTGATGTTGTGTTTTGATTTAATCATCTAATCATCTTTCAAAAAGGATTTTTATGTTTAGAGCAATGAATACTGCAGCCACAGGAATGGAAGCCCAACAAACCAAAATTGATGTAATTGCCAATAACTTAGCCAACGTTAATACCACAGGCTACAAACAATCTCGTGCTGAATTTCAAGATTTAATGTATCAGGTCATTCGTCCAACCAGTACGAGTGTTGCGCAAGGTGTAACATCACCTAATGGTTTGCAGGTGGGTCTTGGGTCTAAAGTTGTTTCTACTGTAAAATCATTTTCTATGGGCGATCTCAAAAATACAGGCGATCCCTTAAATATGGCTATTGCAGGGGAAGGATTGTTTGAAGTTCAAGTCCCAAATTCTAATCAAGTGGCCTATACGCGCAGTGGAAATTTTCAATTAGACAGTCAGGGACGCGTGGTGACAATGGAGGGGTATTTATTAAATCCTCCCTTAAGCGTGCCTTTGGATGCGCAGCCAAGCAGTATTCGTATTGCAGGCGATGGTACGGTGACTGTGGCTATTCAGGGACAAACAGCACCTCTTCAAATAGGGCAAATTCAGATAGCCCTATTTGCTAATTATGCAGGATTAGAACCTATGGGGCAAAATTTGTACCGCGCCAGTGATGCTGCTGGTCCTGCTGTGATGGTTAATCCTACAACACAAAATGCAGGTCATATTGAACAAAAATTTTTAGAAACTTCTAATGTTAAAGTCGTCGAAGAAATGGTGAACATGATAGCCAGTCAACGTGCTTATGAATTTAATGCCAAAGCGATTAAAGCCGCAGAAGAAATGATGCAACAAGTATCTACTTTAAAAAGTTAAGGAGCAGGGCCATGAATAACTTACGGATTGGGCGATTGTTTATATTGTCTTGCTTGTTCTGTGTGCATCTACCTGTGCAGGCATCGACATTGCAAAAGTACAGCGTGGCAACACTAGAACGCATGATAAGAAAGCAAGCTCAAACTGTTTTGCCCGAATCTGTTTCTTTGTTGGATATTCAAAAAATTCAGCCCGTGATGCTTGAATCTAGTGTGGATGAAATAAATTTAAAGCCGTTATCTAAAAGACTATACGGCCAAGTACCTATGCTCGTGTCGTTTATTAAAAATGGGCAAGTAATACAAGAAATGCAGATTGTTTGCGTACTTGAAGCTTATGAACAACAATGGTTTTTTAAACGTCGTTTAGAGCAAGGTCGCATTATTCAAGATGAGGATGTGATAGAAAAACAGGTTCAAGTAAAATACCAGCCTGATGTTAAAAATGAAGTTTCTGTTCACGACATATTGGGTAAAAAATTAAAAAAATCTGTACAGGCCAATGAGCGTGTGACGCCTTTTTTGTTAGATAAAGTCCCTGTTGTTATGCCGCAGGATTTAGTGAAAATTATTTTAATAAAAAATCAAGTTGTAGCTTCTGTTCCTGGGCAAATAAGCCAGGCAGGTGCTGTTGGGGATAAGGTTTATGTGTTAAATACTTTATCTAAAAAAACAATGTTGGCTAAGGTTATTAATAGTTCAACTGTTGAGGTGATTCAGTGAATATTTATAGTCGATGGGTTATTTTTTTTATAACCGTCTTATGGGGGCAGGGTTGCGCATTAAGTGTACACCCTTATTTGGCTAAAAAAAGAGACTATAAAAAAGATGATTATGAGTCCATATTAAGAAAACCAGAGTTAGGTTCTTTATATGTGGATTCTTCACCTGGATTGTTTCAAGATACGCGTGCTGCGCGACTAGGTGATATTATTACGATTCGCATTGAAGAATCAGATTCTGCTATTCAACAAGCCAACACCAACTTAAGCAGAACAAGCAAATACGAATTATCGGCACCCGCGCTTCTTGGATTATTACAAAAACTACAAACTGGCGGTTTAAATTTAGGAGATGCTGGAAAATTAATTTCCATTATGAGCGACTCTAAATTTAGCGGAGATGGAAAAACTACACGGAGTGGAAAATTGGATGCTAATTTGCAGGCACGTGTAAAACAAATATTACCTAATGGTGATTTATTTGTAGAAGGTCATAAAATTATATCAGTCAATGGAGAAGATCATCATTTATATGTGAGTGGCGCAATTCGTCAGCAAGATATTATGTCTGACAACTCCATCTCCTCTACGCATATTGCAGATGCACAGGTGGTATTTAATGGCCAAGGTGTTGTAACCGAACAACAAAGACAAGGTTGGCTGGCGCGTTTAATGAATTATTTATCTCCGTTTTAATAATAAAAAGAATTTGGAGAAATGCTTATGAAAAAGAGATTATTTGGAATCTTCTTTTTGTCTTCTTATGTATTGTTTTCTTTGTATGGATCTACATGGGTTTGGGCCGATCGCATTAAAGAGCTCGCGTTTGTGCGTGGTGTAAGAGAAAATGAACTAGTTGGTTACGGCCTTGTCGTTGGGTTGCATAACACTGGTGATGATTTTAACGCACTTTTTACATTGCAATCTGTCACTACCATGCTCAAACGTTTGGGTATTCAAAGTGATTCTAGCCGTTTGCGTTTACGCAATGTTGCCGCAGTTATGGTTACAACGCGTTTACCTGCATTTGCCAAGATTGGTACTAAATTAGATGTGGTTGTGTCTTCTCTTGCTACTGCAACAAGTTTACAGGGTGGAACTTTGGTAGAAACACAATTAAAAGGTGCAGATGGTCAAGTATATGCATTAGCACAGGGCCCTTTGACTGTAGGTGGATATGATTTTAGTGGTAAAATGGGGACTGCAGCGCTTAAAAATTTGGTGAATGCAGGCCGTATTCCCGCAGGCGCGATGGTTGAAAAAGAAATTTCTTCAGATGCTTTATTAAACCAAAAAGAGCTTACATTGGCTCTTCATACGCCTGATTTTACAACGGCAACACGCGTGGCTAATGAAATTAATAAATCTTTGGGTGATGATACCGCACGTGTGTCCGATCCGTCGTCTCTTTTAATTAAAGTCCCAGATGAATATAAAACCACTCAAGCGTCATTAATCGCTAAAATCGAATCTCTTGAAGTAGAGCCAGATAAAATTGCCAGAGTCATTATTAACGAACGCACGGGCACTGTAGTTGCAGGTGCGGATGTTAAATTATCGCCTGCTGCAGTGGCTCACGGAAGTTTGATTGTAGAAGTTAAAGAATACAACGATGCCACACAACCCGCACCATTTTCTAATGGCACCACACAAAATATACAAAATTCACAGGTGGATGTGCGTGAAGGAAAAAACAAAATGCACTACTTAGAAGGTGGTACATCATTATCTGATGTGGTGACGGCATTAAATGGTATTGGTGCGACTCCCAGAGATTTAATGGCCATTTTACAGGCGTTAAAAAAAGTAGGGGCACTCAATGCCGAGGTAGAAATTCAATGAACGCAGAATTTTCATTGCCTGGTCAATTACGATCTGAGGATACATCTTTTCCTGCTTCTGTTTCACCTCCATTAGAACGTCAACGATTAATTCAAGCATCTCAAGAATTCGAAGCATTTTTTGTAGGTTATATGATGAAAAACATGCGTTCAGAAGCCTTGCAATCTTCGTTTATGGGAGATGAATTTGCGCAGCATACGTATCAAGATATGTTTGATGACGCCGTTGCACAAAATATGTCTAAACGAAATAGCATTGGTATTTCTCAGATGTTGGTGAATTGGTATGACAAAACCTATGGCATTCAATCTTCGCCCAAGGATTTGGACTCTTTGCAAATGAAAGAAGCCTCTTTGTTGGCACAGCGCTTTGGACCTGGTTTTTCTTCAGTTAGCTCTTTATACGGCATGCGCATTCATCCTGTGCATCAAAAACCATTATTTCATCATGGTATTGATTTACAGGCACCCACAGGAACACCTGTTTATGCAATAGAAAAAGGCCAAGTCGTGTTTTCTGGCGAACATCCTCAATATGGATTTATGGTTGATGTCTTAGATGTAAACCAACAAATTCATCGTTATGCACATTTGAATCAACTGTCTGTTCAATCAGGTGCATATATAGAGCGCGGCCAACGTGTAGGAGGTGTAGGTCAAACAGGCATTACCACGGGGCCTCACTTACATTATGAAGTGCGGCAGCAAAATCGTTCTATGAACCCACTTTTCTTTTTAAAAAATTTAACATCTCATGAACATACACGATAAGGAAAAGAGTAAAGGAGGTAGCAGATGACTTTCCCTACCGTTGAAAAAATTATTGCTGTTGAGCATGTTGCAGAAAAAAAGGCTATCTCAAATAATTTAAAAACTTCAGGATCAAGTAAGGCTGTTGCGCCAGTTTCTGTGCCAGCCGAAGATAGTGTGATTTTAAGCCAAGGCGCACAGAAAATGTCTAATTTGTCATTAGAAGACACACAGAAAGAATTTCTTACTCAAAAGATTTTGGCACTCAAGCAAGCTATATCAGAAGGTCACTATCAACCTAATTTAAAGGAAATTGCTGGCAAAATGATAGAAGAGTCTTATGGCTCGTCTTCGTTTGTTCATGATGGAGAATAATAATCATGGATAAAGCAACTGAACGTTTGGTTGATCAGTGTTTTTTTTTACTTAAAAAACTTTCAAGATTGCTCTTGGCAGAGCGCAAGTCAATCATTGGTTTTAAGCACGAAGCAGTGGCTTTGTGTGCGACAGAAAAAGAGCGTATTGCAAAGCAATTACAGATGTTATTCAACAAGGATAAGATGTTGTGTCAGCATCCCAAATTAGAACAGCTAAAACAGTTATCTAAAGCAGTACGTTACGAGTTAGAATATAATCATGATTTATTAGAATTTGCTCAGGAATGTATGGAAAGTGTTCAGGCGCTTGCTCTAGGCAGCAAAGAACATCATACGTATTCCCAGTCAGGGCACAAGCATGCTTTTTTTGATAAATCTGTACGATTTAAAACACAGGTTTAAAGTTTGAATAGAAGTGCGTTGTTCGTGTTGTTGTTGTTTTACCTTAATAAAAAAATACATGATTTTATGCGCAAGGACACAACCGGTTATGACGCAAACGCTTTTTTCTTCGTTAAGTATTAGTGCTAATGCCATGGGAGCATATCAACGTGGCATCCAAGTGGTGTCTCAAAATATTGCAAATGCCCAAACACCTGGATATTCGCGTAGAGTTTTACATTTATCCGATCGTGCCGATTTGCCTATTGGTGGAGTAGATGCAACGGTTGATAGAGCGTCTGATCACTTCTTTTATCAGCAATCTGTACAACAACAAACGCTCAATTCCTACGCGTCTACTAAAAATCGATATTTAAGTAATTTAGATGGGCTGCTTGGACGATTAGATGGCAGTGGTATCGATGCCAGAATTAATGATCTATTTAAAAGTTTTAGTCAATTGGCTAATAATCCATCCAGCGCAACAGGTACCTCCATTCGTGCGCAGGTGTTGCAAAACATAGAAAGTGTGGCTGCTGCTTTTAATAAAGGTGCACAAGATATTCAAAATACAATTCAAGATTTGAACAATAATGTTGCAGATTTAATGAATCAAATAAAAACACTTTCTTCGCAATTAGCAGAAGCCAATCAGTTGGTTTTATCTAATGGTCGTGATGGACAAGAATATTTACTGGATAAACGTGATATGCTGGCCAAAGAATTGGCTTCTTTGACTGGTGGAAGCGTATTAGAAAACAACATGGGCGTAAATGTATATGCCTTTGGTTGCATGCTAGTAGATGGCAGTCAGCAAGCAGACATTTCTACAAAAGCAAATATAAATACGGGGTTACTTGATATTGTCAATTATCAAGGGCAACCGGTCAATCATTTGGTGAATGGTGGAAAATTAGGTGCTGTGTTGGACTTAAGAGATAATGTTGTTTTAGGGTTTCAGAATAAACTGGACGATATGGCTTATGAGTTGACCACTCGTATCAATACAGCACATCGCGCAGGCTATGATTTAAACGGCCAGAACAATCGTGATTTGTTTAGCACTACCGCAACCTCCAAAGGTGCTGCAATAGCGCTTAAAATTTCATCTGATGTTAAATCTAAACCCGATCGCATTGCGGCTGCATTGGATAAAACAATGTTACCCGGAGATAATCGCAATGCGCTTGCAATTGTGCAATTAGGGCAGCAAAAATTATTTTCTTCTGGACGAACCACATTTGCAGAAGAATATGTGTATTTTACAAATCAAATATCGAATCAAGCCCAAAAAGCCGAATTAGATGCACAGAGTGCGCAAAATAGACACGATATGGCGCAAGAAAAATTAGAATCTGTGACCGGTGTATCTATTGATGAAGAAATGACCAATTTGGTTTCTTTTCAGCAAGCTTATCAAGCTTCTGCCAAAGTGATGAGTGTGGTGTCTTCGATGTCTGAATCGTTAATTGATATGATGCGGTAAAAAAGGAGTGATATCATGCGTGTAACGCCAAGAATGTATGTTTATATGATGCAGCAAAATATTTCGGTTGCACAGAAGCAGTTTTATACCGCTTCTTATCAGGCATCTACCACAAAAAAACTCAAATATGCAGCCGATGATCCAACGCTTGCCAGTTATCAAATGAATTCTAATATGGCACTGGACGACATCGATCATTTTTTATCGACCAATGCCGTGCAAAAAGAAAGACTAGATAATGCAGAAAGTGCGTTAAGTGGAATGACCGATATTTTTCAGCGCTTAAAAGAAATTTTTGTGTCTTCTGCCAGTGGTCAATATAATTCGCAAAATAGAATTACATTTGCCGATGAAGTCGCATCTTTAAAAGCACATTTTATTCAAACTGCGAATATGCAAGCAGATGGAAGCTTTGTATTTGCTGGTTTTAAAACAGAATCTGCACCATTTGATGCGACCGGACAATTTGTGGGTGATGCGAATGAACGTGAAGCCGAAGTAAGCAAAGGGCTGTTTTTATCTGTAGGTACGCCAGGGTCTCGTTATTTAACAGAGCTTGACGGAGGGATTAATTTATTTAAAGTGTTTGATACTTTAGAATCAGGATTACGTAGTAACGATATTGCAAAAATAAAATCAGCATCACCTTTAATTGATCAAGGATTATCTCAACTAACAAGTGCACGTATCGACGTATCCGGAAAAATAGGACGACTTGATTTGGCCGCCCAAACTTTAGAAGAAAATAAAAATTTAATTAATGACTCACGTAGCCAGTTTATTTCTGTGGATCCTATCGAAGCCATTGCTACACTTAAGCAGGTAAGCGACAATTACAAGGCTTCTGTTCAGATTGCTGCCAAGACTTTAAATATTTCTATCTTGGAATATATGAAGTAGATTTCGAACACTAAAACCAAAAAGCGTAACTGCCCTGTATCCACAAACTATGAAAAGGCATGCGAACATTATTTATATTATAGGATAAGTACAAATAACGTGATTCAATGCCTAATGCGCCTGGCCCAAGTGGGTAATAGTATCCCATACCAGCAACAGCACCGATAGAAAAAGTTTTAAAAATACCTTCGATGGTGTTTTTATTCTGAGTAATGGTTGTTTTTGTGTTTACCCATTGCAAAGAAGGTCCGGCCAAAAAACGTAACTGCCCAGGCCCTGCATGAATAAACGCAGATATATAGATAGGGATGTTTATTATGTCTACGTTGATGTTGATTAACTCCATGCGAGAAGTGGTTTGTCTAGCATCTGGGCGACTATAGCTTGGTTCAATAGAAATAGAAAATAGACGATTTAAATAAGGCAGCTTGTATCCAATTTCGGCGCCAAAAATGTAACTGCTTCTAAGCTCTTTAGACAGCGAAATAAGGGCGCCCAATTTAGGCGCTAAGATGATTCCAATTTTTTGGTGAAAGTCATGTGTTTTTTTGGTTTGCGGTGGAACAATTGAGGGTGTTGCAGGTAAAGATGCGGGTATTGTATTAAATTGTGTGCTTGGTGAGTGATTATCCAAAGAATTTTGAGGTTTTATAATAACACTTGGTTGGTCATTATTTTTCTTTAACTTAGAAGGAAGCGCTTCTAGTGGAATGTCTTCTTCTTTGTTTGGTGTTTTTGTTGCTGTGCGTGTTTTTTGTTCTTTAATTATGACATGAATTGGTTTTTTTTGTGCATAAACACAGACATTGAATAAT
>Ga0154020_10000538_pt1 | contig 46302 bp, 58 predicted proteins | sample Klosneuvirus_201_FD_109709 | JGI IMG/M metagenome (GOLD analysis project Ga0154020, IMG submission 109709) | Active sludge microbial communities from wastewater, Klosterneuburg, Austria - Klosneuvirus_20160825_MG | ecosystem: Engineered > WWTP > Aerobic digester > Activated sludge | place... | reverse complement strand
GACATGGGCGAAGTCCTGAAATGCCCATTTGAGACTGTCGCTCTCGACCTTCAATAAATAGCCCCGATCAATGAACTCTTCGGTCACCGGGAACTTTACGGTAACGGTCCATGCTGTGCCCAAAGCGCCCAACGTTCCTTTCAAAGCCGGTATGGAGTCCTGGTCCTTTGATCGCAGGATCATCAAGGTCCGTTTATTCATCGAACGAAGGTCTTCCTGATTGATCATGAACGACTCGATCGCCTGGATCTCCGACCCGATCTCGAAGTGCATGCGCTCGTAGTAGCTGTGCATGGTTCGTTGCGCTATCCGGTCCGAATTCCAGTTGTTCAGTTGCAGGGCAAGGAAGATCCCGATCACCACCAAGAAGATCTCGCCTATGGCGTACAGGAAGTAGCGGGAGAAGCGGTTCTCTTTGAGCATGCGTTGGCGTATGTGGCGGAAGAATTTGATCATGAATGTCACGCGTTCGGGTCAAGGTCATACTCCTTCTTCAGCAGTTCGATGAGCCGAGTGGCTTTGATCTTCAGTTCTTCTTCCATTTCGCGGATCAGGATCAGGTCTCCTTGGAAGTTGCGGATGATGTTGTTCCACTTGCCAAGGGTCTCCTTATCGCTGCGCAGCAAATACGTCTTGCTGCCGCTTTCCATTTGCGCGATGGTCAACAGGGCAGTGTCCGCTTCGTATGCGGCAATGTCCATCACCTCGAACCACATCTCGTTCGAGTTCCGGTAGTAGAACTCCAAGTCCGGCATCAAGGACTCGGTCAAGCGCCGCACGGACGAGTCGTAATCGATGATGGCGCTCACAACCTCCTTGTCGCGGATCAGTCGCATTCCTCCGGCACTCATCAGCTGTTTGATGGTCTTATCGGTGTAGATGAAGTCGCCGTAATGAATGACCTCGGGCAGGTTGTTGTACAAGGAGTGGTGGTATCGCTGGGGCAGCAGGTGGAATGACCTCAAGATGGTATCGATGCGTGACTCCTTAACCCGGAAGCGATCGATCAAGACAGCGTATCGCGCAGTATCCACTGTGAGGTCCTCGATCAGCGAGACGATGTATTCCTTCTCCACCTTCCGCTCGGTGTTGTCCACGTTGCCATTGTTGATCTGCAAGGCGATCAGTATCCCGATCACCACCAGCACGATCTCGCCAATGGCATACAGGAAGTAGCGGGAGAAGCGGTTCTCGTTCAACATGCGTTGGCGGATGGTGCGGAAGAATTTGATCATTCGGGGGATGCGCCGATCTGGGCTTCTATCGACAGGATGAGGTCTTCAGAGTCCTGTGCTAATGCAAGTAATCGGTCTCTGTTCGTACTCAGGACATGGTTGGACATGAAGATGGCAGCTTTCAGATCCAGAAAGTGTTTTGATCCAGGGTCAAAAAGCCAAGGATGCTTGCGAATAGCCTGCTTACCCAGTTTCGAAAAGTCCATATTCAAGTCCTGCCAACCATACTTGCATTCCGTCCACAGTTCTATAACTCCATGGTTCCGGTCTTGGTTGTAGTTCTCCTCCCGTTCCAATCGCTTATAGTACTTGTCGATCTGCTTCGTGAGCCCTTCTCGTCCCAGCGTATAGAACCTGCCAGTACTGATCATTTCCTCGTAGACCGACGAATGAAGGTTGAAGTTGTTGGCCATGAAAAGGTCATTCTCCAACAGCCAGAGGACCTCGGCAGTATCCAGACCGTTGAAGACATGCACCAAGGCAGTATCGGTCGTTTGTAACAATGTCCGGTAACCTTTCGCTACTCCGTTCACGTTCGTCAGCGAATCGAGGTATCCGATCCGCTCCATATTCAAATCAAGCTCGCCGATCAGCTTGTTCATCAGCACAATGTTGCTCTGTTCAAGTTTGCGATCACTGTTCCAATTGTTCAGTTGCAGAGCTAGAAAGATCCCTATGACCACCAGCACGATCTCGCCGATGGCGTAGAGGAAGTAGCGGGAGAAGCGGTTCTCTTGAAGCATGCGTTGGCGTATGGTGCGGAAGATCTTGATCACCTACTTTGTGTTTCCAACGATCAGGTAGCCTTGCGCATCGGGTATGTAGCGACCAATGCATTCGCCACCGGCGGATAGTTCGACGTATTGGTTGAAGTAAATGGAGGAGGTCATGTGAGACCCCGGTGGGATCGAATTGGTCGGGTTGCGCACTTCCTTTCTCCATAGATAGGTGACGGTCACTTCCAAGGTGTCTTTCCCAGCATTGAAAATGAATGGAGTGAACCCTTTTGTCCCGGGGTCGCTTAGGTCCATCTCTGTATCGCAGTCGATCGCCTTCATTGGTGAAAGACCCAGTTCCTGGAATTCGGAAGCGACGTCGGTCGGTGAAGCCATCCTGTCCAAATCCTTTAGTTGATAGAGAAGTGCCAGTTCGGTATTGCGGCGTTCGGCTACTAAGTGACCGTAATTATGGGTCATCAATGTCTGGTAGAAATCACTCTTGTTCCGGTAGGTCGGGTCATTGAGGAAATAGTCCACGGCTTCAGCGCTACTCGAATCCTGATAGGCCATCAACCAAGGCATGTTGTCCACCAGGTAAGTATTCATATCCATCACGTAGTCCCTGAACCTTTCGGCTGTGATCACTTCATGCTCTATCTTCTGCTTATAGGTCTTCAGTAGCGCCAGCATAGGTGCCATTTCAGTCCCCATCACATCTTCCTTTTCCAGTATGCGGTTCAAGTTCTCTGTGATGATGGCCGTTGCTTTATAGTTCCGGAATTGGGGTGTTACTTCCTTGGTCTCGTACATCGCTCGGGTCACTTTGCCTTGAACGATGAGGTCGATCACGGAGTCTCGGGTTGCTATCCAGGTCATCGTTTCGGTGCATGCCCCTATGTTGACCACAAGGTCCTTTTCGAGCCCCGTGAGCAACTGCTGGATCTCCCGACCCTGTTTTCGGTCCGAGTTCCAGTCGTTGATGTTCACAGCGATCAGTATCCCGATCACCACCAGCACGATCTCGCCAATGGCGTAAAGGAAGTAGCGGGAGAAGCGGTTTTCTTTCAACATGCGTTGGCGGATGGTGCGGAAGAATTTGATCATGGCTCGTTCTTCAAGTCCTTATCGATCAACGCGATCAGGTGTTCCAGTTGGGCGTAGAGCACTTCGCTCCTTGTGCGCATACTGTGGTTGTTCAATATGGCCAGCTTCAGGCCGTTGCGGAAGGTGAGTTCGTGCAGGAGCGCACTGAATTGAGTGCGAAGCGCGACCAACTCTGTGTCGCTGGCGTGGATGTTGAACACCACGTGGTCGTGCTCGATCAAGGTCTCCAGATCCAGGAACGGGCTCATTTCGCGGAGCGTGGAGGAGCGGTCGTAGAGGTAGAACTCATATTCCCGCCGCATGTGTTCAGTATGAACAGCGAGGAGCTCGTTCCGGTGTTGGATGTCCAGCATCACCATTTTGACGGAGTCGTTCTGGATCAGGCTCAGGTTCCCGGAGCCGATCAACTCGTCCATCGTTTTTGTGCTTGGGTTGAATGTGTTCCATGTGAATAAACGATGCGTCACGGAGTCTGCGAAATGGATCTCTGCAGCGCTCACCGGATCGACCAGGCGCAACAAACGCAACGCTGAAGTGGCTTTCACATCCTTATCCACCATGAACTCCTTCAAGTTGACGAGGTCGGTTTGTAGGTCTGCCTTCAGCCCGCCGAGGTACTTCACCTCCTTGGCGCGGTTCGCACGGTCGCTGTTCCAGTTGTTCACCTGTAAGGCCAGCAGGATCCCGACCATGACCAGCACGATCTCTCCGATGGCATAGATCAAGTAGCGGGAGAAGCGGTTCTCGTTCAACATGCGTAGGCGTATGGTGTTGAAGATGCGGGCCATGTTCAATGTTCCAGGTGTTCCAGTTCGATGCGGATCTGTTCCCGGCACATAGCCACCTTATCAGCAAGGTCGGCGTAATTGGTCAGCATGTACATCCGCAGATCGTTGTTCATGACCACAGCGTTCTTGAAAGCATCATCACTCTTCAGGCTGCTAAAATCCTTGGGCGATGCGGATGCGAGTTCCATTCGGTTGTTGGGGCTCGGGTGCATCACCAATTTCCCGACCACAGCAGGCATCACCACGGTGTACTGGAGCAAATGGTCGTCCTGCTTCTCGAAGTCGATCACATTGTGGTAGGAGAACGAATAGAGCTCTGCGATCATCATCCGCAGTGGATCGTCGGAGATGATCTCCAAGCCACGCGCCTTCAGCGTCTCGTATGCGCTGAAGTTCATTACCGAGCGTGTGGTGTAGTGGAGGTTACCGAAGTACTTGTCCATAGTGTCGGAGTATGCCTCGTGCTCGTTGAGGCACTTCAACACCATCTCTCCGGAGCGCAACCTCGTTTGATTGAATGTGATGTTGAACTGGATGTCCACCGAATCCATCCTTAGATGTTTCGCGATCTCCCTGAGGTACTTGATCTCTATTTGCTTGACCTGCTGTTTGCTGTTCCAGTTGTTCAGCTGCAACGCGATCAAGATACCGATCACCACCAGCACGATCTCGCCGATGGCATAGATCAGATAGCGGGTGAAGCGATTCTGCGCAAGTAGGCGCTGGCGGATGGTGTTGAAGATGCGGGCCATGGTTAGTCTTGTTCCTTGCGTAGTTCAACGTTGGGTTGATGAGGCACCTGCGTGTTCGAGGCGTTCGATCTCCCGATCGATAAGCGCGATCAGCCCTTCAGAGATCGTTCGGATCTCCTTCAGCTGACCGTTCATCGTAGAGAATTCGATCAGCACCATCAGAAATCCGTTCTTGGTGCGGAAGTCGGAGAAGAAGGCGTCGTAGGTCTTCCGGTCCATCACGACCTCGGCCCCCATGTGTTGCTTCAACAACGGCTCAAGGTCCATCATCTCGTAGGCCGGTTTGTAGATCAGCTCTTCCGAATCGAATCGGAAATGGTCCTCTTCCGCCTTGGTCTGCTTGTAAAGGGATTCCAGCACCAATAAGGTCGTCTTCACACTGTCGTTGGTCAGCAGTGCCAGTCCACCGGAATTCATTAGCTCCTGAACCGTGTAGTTGATGGGGTAGTAGCGCTTCCAGTCATAGATCGCAACGCGGTCCTCGGTGAACGCGGGCCAGTCCGTGATCGGATCCCCGTTGATCTTCGCGATGATCCGTTGAGCGGCCTCAATGCAGCCCTTTCTGGTGGCAATGAAATCCTCCGCCTTCGCGGTGTTCGCGAGCAGGTCCGATTTGATGTTCTGCAAGTAGTTGAGTTCCGTGGAGCGGGCTTTCCGCAGATCCTTGTTCGCGTTGAGTTGTAAGGCCACGAGGATCCCGATCACCACCAGCACGATCTCGCCCACGGCATAGATCAGATAGCGGGTGAGTCGATTCTCCTTTAGGAGGCGCTGGCGGATGGTGTTGAAGATGCGGGCCATATGATCCGGTTCAGTTGTCCTTCAGTTCGATGTCGATCAGTTCCAGGATCTCCACGATGCTCTTGCGCAGGGCCTCGCTCTGGCGGTTGGCGAACATACAGGCGGACGCAACTTGCGAGGCCAGATCCTCGAATTGTGGATGGGTGAAAAGTGCGTGCAGGTCGGGTTCCCGGCGGGACCGGGCCGTGGTCCACTGTTCGCCCTCGCCCTTGTCCAAGAGCAAGGTGTTCACTACATCCAGCCCGCTCCATTTCGCCGCGTGGATGTTACGCATGGGGTAGTGGCTGCGCAGGAATGGCGACCAGCCCTGCCGATTGATGGTGATCCAGGCTTGCTCTTCCTCGGTGATCTGTGCCACTTCGCTGGTCCAGCGCGAGAGCTTTCTGCGCAGCTCCGGGTTGCTGATGAGGTACAGCCTGCCGGAGCCGATCAGGTCGTTGGTGATCGGGTCGAAGGTGGGGCTCACCGTGGTACGGGCGATCAAGAACTCCACCGAGTCCGGCACGATCAAGGTGCTGTCATCATGCATGGCCACCAGCCGGACTGCTGACTGCATCATCGATCGTCGCATAGTGATCTTCTCATCGAGCTGTTGCAGGTTGTCCTGGAATTCTTCGCGCAGTTGCGTGAGGGTTTCCAATTCCTGCTGGCGCAGGTTCCGTTCTTCCTTCAGGAGGTTCAACTGTAAGGCGATCAAGATCCCGATCACCACTAGCACGATCTCGCCACCGGCATAGATCAGGTAGCGGGTGAAACGGTTCTGCGTGAGCAGACGCTGGCGGATGGAGTTGAAGATGCGGGCCATGGTCCAAAAGATGGCGTAAGATGGTAAGACGAAAGGGAGGCCACACCGTGACCGCCCTTTCGTTCAACTTATCGCAGGTGTGGATGCTTACTTCTCGGCTGCGGGAGCGGGAGGTGCGATGCCCAATTGGTTGAACACGGAGAGGCGGTCAAAGTGCAGGTAGGTCTTTACCACCTTGCCTTCCTTCACTTGCGCGTCCAACAGGAACAGCACCTTGTAGGGTTTGCCAGTGGCCTTATCCGTTGCCGAGTAGTTGCCCCAGTATTGCACCCATTGGCCTGGGTAAGCATTGCCCTCCGCGATCTGGATGGATTGGGCAAAGGTCTTTTTGATGAGTTGAGCTGTCCGTGTGGAGTCATTTTGCAGCCACTCGGCGACGACGCCTTCCACATCGGACGAGTCAGCCGGAAGCCATGTGTTGTTCGCGTAAAAACCGGCGCCAACGGAGGCACGGATCCCTGCTTCGTTCGCTGTGATCAGCGCGTTGAGGTGGTTCTCTACCGCTGCAATGTTCGCATCTGTTTCGGCCGGTATGGAGAAGACGGGATGTTCGAAATGCTCAACCACGGGTGGGCAAGGTGGGGGAGTTGTACAAGCGGAGAACAACAGGGCTCCGAGGGCGGTATTCAACAGGGTACTTTGGATGCGCATGATCTTTGAATTTTGGTGGTTTGGACGCGGACAGGCCAAAGGTGATCGACCGGTGGCGATCTTCACCTAGTAGAAATACCGGTTTTCGAATTGCCGTGGTTGCACGAAAGGACGACCCCGTTGATCAGCGAATTGGCATGGCGGATCCAGCTTCGATCGAACCGCCTCAATGTGCGCGAACAACTGGTCGCACGAGTATCCCTTCGGTGGTATGGAGTTGCAAGAGATAGTTCCCTGTGGGAAGGTCGGATAGGTCAAGCTGCTCGGTGGGTCCCGTAACGCGTTTATTCCGAATCATGCGCCCCTCAGCATCGCAAAGGATGAGACGTTCCAAAGTGCCATTTAAAAGGGATATCGTGATCTGGTTCGTAGATGGATTCGGGAAAATGATCAGATCGGAAGTGGTACTTCCTTCAACGCTTGTAGATGGGTCGAAGGTGAAGTTCCAGATCGAACTCCAAGCGGACACACCGATCCCATTCACGCCCCGGATACTCCAATAGTACGTGGTGCCGACATCCAGCGGACCCACTGGCACGGCGGTTGTTTGAACCGTTACGGGTTGCGCGTTGGTGAGGTCTGGCAATGTGGAGAAGAGGTATTGATAGGTGGTCGCATTCGCAGCCATGCTCCACTCCAGCTCGGTTAGCGCGGTGGTCACGATGGATCCGTTAGGAGGCGAGATCAAGGTCGGGGTGCTTGGGAAGTTCGGTAATGTGGTGCCGGTGCTGAAACGGCGCAGGGTCCACGCACTGGTATCTACTGCGTTGATGGCACGCACCCGCCATAGATACCATTGGTTCGGAAGCAATGCACCGGACGAGTGCTGCGTATCCGAATTGCCATCGGTGCTGTTGATGTATGGCTTTGACACGGCTTGTAGCAAGCCGGAACTGAACAAGTTGGTGGTATCCCATTGCAATTGATAGGTGGTGATCCCCGTGTGCGGTGCCCAGTTCAAGGTGGTGCCGTTCACGTTCGTGAATAGGGTCAGGTCATCCGGAGAGGTCAACGTGACGCCATCGTTGGTAACAAACGATCGGGAGGGGCTCCATGTGCAGGTGTCCACCCCGTTCCGTGCGCGCACCCTCCAGTGGTAGTTCTTTCCAAAGAACAGGTGGTTCAGATACCACTGGGTATCGCCATTTCCTTCGGTGCCGTTCACGTAGGTGTTGCTCACCTGTCGGAGTGCGGGAGAATCAAAGTTGGCAGAGGTATCCGCTTGCGCGTCATAGAAGTCCACGCCGGTATGCACCGCCCAATCCAAGGTAAGCCCCGTCCAGCGCAGAATGCCATCGGCAGGTGATGAAAGGGTAACGTAGTCCTGTGTGTGGAAGGTGCGTGCTTCACTCCATGCACTGGTATCCGATCCGCTCCTTGCGCGCACCCTCCATTGGTAATTGGTGCCGAAATAAAGGTCACTGAGCGACCACCGGGTATCGCCATTCCCGTCGGTGCTATTGATGTATGCGTTGCTCACTTCACGCAGTGCGTTCGAGTTGAATACCGATGATGTATCGACTTGTGCATCGTAGAAGGTTACGCCCGGGTGAACGGCCCAGTCCAAGTTCAGGCCGGTCCATGTTTCGCTGCCGCTTGCCGGAGAAGTGAGGTTCACGATATCGCGCGTAAGAAAGTACCACGGTATGCTCCATGCGCTGGTGTCACCCGCCACGTAGGCACGCACGCGCCAATGGTACGTGGTGCCGAAGCGCAGACCACTGAAGGTGCGCTGCGTGTCACTGTTGCCATCGGTGCTATTGATGTAGGCCTGTGTAGCCGCAAAGAGCAGCGGGGAGTTGAAGTTCGAACTCGTATCCACTTGCAATTGATACGCCTGCGATGCGCTCACCGGCAGCCAGTTCAAAGTGATACCGACCCATGTTTGACCGCCATTCGTTGGTGAGGAATGTACGGGCGTGTTCCAAGCAAAGGCCGGAGTGATCAAAAGGGATAAGAGGGAGAGTGTAGCGTACCGAAGGACCATGGTGGATTGTGGATTCTTGCTGATCAATGTGGATGAAACGGGAGGTTGAAATTAGGTAGAACGAGGATAGCTGGTTTCTGCTGGCATTCCGTCCTATGCATTCGTCCTTCAGCATCGAGCGATAACGCCTTCGATCGCATCCTTCAACTGCTCACAAGCGCGGGCCGCATCGCGAAAAAGCTCGGCTCTTGGCGTCAAGATGTTCTCGCGCAGCGAATCAACCAGTAGGCTCAGGCTCGCAGAACGCGGATCCGCACTTATGCCGTGGTCCATCTGTTGCTCGATCTCCGAGATCAACTCTTGATCCAAATGCTCGCGCCGTAGTTCGGTCTGTAGCATGATCACACTGCGACGCAGTCGTTTCAGTCGGCGTGCGAGATCGATGTCGTCCATTCGGGGCGAAGATCGTGGTTCCGTCGGGGCTTGCTCGCATTCCCGTGTTCCAAGTGGCCAATAACGTACTTGTTCGCCTCTTGATCGCTTGAATGCTTTGTCATGTCCATTACGTTCTTCCACCCGCAACGATGTAGTATGCCACGGCGGCGCTATGTTCGCATCCGCATGGACCCCGATGGTATTCCAATAGCCGAAGCCGATTATCTCTACTCCGCCCTTTCCGGCCTTCCGAATGCCGGGCAGGGTCTCTTCACGGCAATTCCTATTTACAAGGGTGAGGTGATCGCGATCTACCAAGGCGAACGTCTTTCTGCCAAGGAAGCCAAGCAACGGGCCGAGCAAGGCTTGGACCGCTACTTCATGGAACTACCGGACGGCACCACCTTGGATGCCATGGGCGTGGAAGGCTTCGCCAAGTTCGCCAACGATGCGCAAGGGAGTGCAGGTAGCGCATTACGCAACAATGCCGTGATCGCTTTGGATGATGATGGTCGCGTGTGCCTACGTGCCAAGCGACGCATCAGAGTAGGCGAGGAGGTGCTATGCAGCTACGGCAAGCGTTATTGGCTGCGACATGGGGCGAAGATGCCGGATGACGGAACAGAACAGCGTTGAACGATCAGATCTTCTCCAACGTCTCCAACAAATACCCCCAGAATTTCAGCACACTGCTGATCTGTGCGCGTTCGTCCGGCGAGTGTGCGCCTCTGATCGTAGGGCCGAAGGAGATCATCTCCATCTCGGGATAGTTGGTGCCGAGTATGCCACACTCCAAACCTGCGTGGCATGCCAATACATGCGGCTCGCATTTGAAGCGCTCGCGGTAGATGTTAGACATCAGCTTCACGATCTTGGCATCGGGGCGGGGCGTCCAACCGGGGTATTCGCCTGTGAATTCGACCTTGGCACCGATCAATTCAAAGACCGCTTTTATCGCGTTGGCCTCGTCCATCTTCTCACTGTCCACCGATCCGCGGGTGAGGCACATTACGGTATAGTTGCCGTCCTTCAATTCGATACGGGCCACGTTGTTGCTGGTCTGCACCAAGTCCTCCACATCGGGGCTCATGCGGTAGATCCCACCCGGGCAGGCTTGGATCGCGCGCAGGAAACGTCCTTGATCGGAAGCGGCTATCACCTTGCTACTCAGGTCCGCCGATGTCAGCTCGATGGTCAGTTCTGGATCGGTCGTCTTGTATTCGGACGTGATCGTAGCTCGAAGCTTCTCGAAGTCCTTTGTGAACGCGTCCACGTTTTCCGCAGGCAAGCCAATGCTGGCAACACTCTCGCGCGGTATTGCATTCCGCAAACTGCCGCCCTCGATCGTCGCGACCCGGATCCCATGCTTCTCGTTCTCAAGCAGGATCCGGTTCATCAACTTGTTCGCGTTGCCGCGCCCAAGGTGGATCTCCGTACCCGAGTGGCCGCCCATCAATCCTTTTACCGTTAGGCGAAATCCCTTGATCCCTTCTGGTACAGCTTCCGCAGAGTACGTGCCTTTCGCGGTCACATCAACGCCACCTGCGCAACCTATGGTAAGTTCATTGTCCTCCTCAGTGTCCAGGTTCAGCAAAATGTGCGCGTCCAGCAGGCCGCCTTTCAGTTCGAAGGCACCGGTCATGCCCGTTTCCTCATCAATAGTGAAGAGCGCCTCCAGTGGTGGATGCGGGATGTCGGTGGAAGCGAGCAGCGTCATGATGGTCGCTACACCGATGCCATTGTCAGCACCCAGTGTGGTTCCTTCGGCCTTCACCCAATCACCCTCGACCTTCATCTTGATCCCATCGGTGTCGAAGTTGAATTGCGTGTCGTTGTTCTTCTGGTGCACCATGTCCAAGTGGCTCTGCAAGGCCACCGGTGTATCCTTCTCCTTGCCTTTGGTGCCGGGCTTCTTGATGATCACATTACCGGCCTGGTCCACCTGCGTAGGCAAGCCAAGCTCTTCGCCGAATTTCTTGATGAAGGCGATCACGCGTTCCTCTTTCTTGCTGGGTCTTGGTACCGCGTTCAAGTCGGCAAAGTGGTTCCAAAGTGCTTTCGGTTCAAGGACGCGGATGGCTTCGTTCGACATGGCTTGGGTTGAGGATGGAGATTTGGGATCGGTCTTCCGCGCAAGATACTTCGCGACGAACGAGGCTCGCAGATCGCCCTCCGTTCTGATGGTAAGTTCCGTGGTCTCTCGTAAGGTGCTTGAAAAAGTCGATTTTCGCATATTGACTACGAGTCCAGCGATTTGATCGACGAAAGCGGCTTATTGTACGTCCAAAATTATGTGGATTTTGTTTCCCATCGCGATTTTGCTCTTGACTAGGGATAACGCTTCCCTGTAATTTTCCGGCAACAGAACGAACATGAAGCAACTCAGAACTCTCTCTCTTCTAATGCTGCTCGCCACTTCGGCCCAAGCGCAGATCTCCATAACCCAAGCAGAAATGCCGCATTCGGGTGATCAGGTCTCACGGGTGAAGGCGGTAACGAACCCCTTCATCAATTTTGGTGCAACGGGTCCATCACGCACATGGAATTTCGGGACCTTGGCTGCTGACGGAAATGATGCCACCAATTACCAGACCGTGGCCTCGACGAACTTTGTCTATGCGATCGTTTACGCGGATCTGTTCTTCAACGACAACCGGGCTAACCATGCGAAGCCGGGAACGGATCTGCCGTTCAGCAATTTGCTTCCGCTGGACAACCCGTACACCTTTCGGTATCGATCCAATTCTTCTTACAGGACCGTTGGTTTTGGTGCGGAGTTGAGCGGGATCCCGCTCCCGATCATTTTTGATGAGCATGACGAGATCTACGAGTTGCCATTGAATTTCGGCAACACGAGCAGTTCCCACAGCAGCTACCATATCGATATCCCGAATGTGGGCTACTATGGCTTTGAACAAGATCGTACCAATGCCGTGGACGGTTGGGGAGTGGTCACTACGCCTGGCGGTGTGTTCGAAGTGTTGCGCGTGAAAACGACACTGGCCATGAGCGACAGCATCGGTGGCTTTGCGATCGATCGCCCGGTAGTACGTGAGTACAAGTGGTTGGCGCAGGGACTTCGCGTACCTGTATTGCAGGTGAATACCACTACAGTTTTCGGTGCCGAGATCGTTACGGCCATCTACTATTACGATGTACCGCGCACCATTCAAGTGGGTGCACCGCTGGCGAATACGATCTGTCCAGGTGCCACAGTGGCCGTGAATTACACGACCACGGGATCTTTCAATGCAGGTGGGTTCTTCGTGCCTGCCAATCACTTCACGGCCCAACTCTCAGATGCCACCGGTAGTTTTGCAGCACCCGTGAACATCGGCGATGTTACCGCCACCACATCGGGTATGATCAATGCCACTATTCCGGCGAATACACCTGCGGGAAATGCCTATCGGATCCGTGTGATCAGCACCAGCCCGGACTTTACCGGAACCAGCAACACGTTCCCGATCACGATCGGTGGAACTACCGTGGCCGCGATCAGTGCTGCGGGTCCTTCGCTTATTTGCACAGGCACTGCATTGACCTTGACGGCAGTAGGCGGACCTTCCTACCAATGGCAACTTAACGGCGAGGACATCCTTGGCGCCAACGACGCGACGTATGATGCGACCCTTGCCGGCGCATACACGGTCAGGGTTGACAATACCTGCGGTTTGGCCACATCGAACATGATCGCGGTGGAAGTGAATACTCCTCCGCAGCAGTCTCTGGACGTTACCGATGTGGTGATCTGCGCCGGACAAAGCGCTACCATTTCCGTTACCGATCTCAGTGGACAAACACAGTTGGGTTACCAATGGTATTTGAATGATGCGCCTATTGCAGGTGCGACCGATGCAACAGTTACCGCCACGTTGGGTGGCATTTATACTGTAGTTGCTACGAATGGCGTATCGGGTTGCAGCTTCACCACGGAAGGCGTATCGGCCACGATCGATGAGGTTGTTGTACCGGAGGTCATTTCGGCTGGTCCCACGAGTTTCTGTGCAGGAGATGCGGTGGAACTTACGGCACAAGCAGCAGGGTCCACAGGATACCAGTGGTATGTGGATGGAGGGCTGATAGCTGATGCTACACAGGCTGTGTTGCTTGTTGAAGTATCCGGGGAATACACAGTGGTAGCAACCAACAGCAACGGTTGCAGTTCAATCGCTAGTGAAGGGGTGGAGGTTTCCATTCTCCCCGTCCCGGACATGCAGGTTATTGCAGCAACCGGATCCACCAATTTCTGCGCTGGAGGATCGGTCGATCTGGGCATCGCAGCAACGGCCAGCGATGTGCAATGGTACATGAATGGGAATGCCATATCGGGTGCGGTAGATAGCGTATTCAGCGCGTTGGAAGGTGGTGACTACACCGTAGTGATCACGGCTCCCAATGGCTGTTCTTCCGCGGCAAGCGATGCGATCACTGTCGTGGTGAATGCATCACCCGAAGCACCTGTATTGTCTTCCACCGAACCGACCACGTTCTGTTCCGGAGGCGGTTCCACCTTGTTGGCCGTTTCAGATGCCGGGGACTACTCGTGGTTCCTTGATGGCACCGAGATACTCGGTGCGAATTCGTTGCAGTTGAGCGTTTACGCAGAGGGTGCATATTCCATGACCGTTACCAATGCGAACGGTTGCAGCGCAACCAGCGCAACGACGGAGGTGGTCGTGAACCCCGTGCCGACAGCACCTGTGATCACCATGTCCTTTGATTCCTTGGTGGCAAGTGGGGCAGGGACCTTCCAGTGGTACTTGAACGGCCTTCCGATCAACGGCGGAGTTGATGCATGGTGGATCCCTACAGTTGACGGAACTTACACGGTGCGGATCACGGACGGCAACGGATGCATCAACACATCGGACGCATTCGTTTACCTGACCACGGCAATTCCGGTGTTGAACACACAGGCGTTGCAAGTGATGCCGAACCCATCGAACGGGGCCTTTACGATCCAAGTCGCGAATGCACGGGGCACGAAATTCGAGATCATGGATGCCACCGGAAAGCGCGTGCACACTGGTTCACTCACGGATACGCGCACGGTTGTGGACATGGGCAACGCGCAGAGCGGCGTCTATTTCTTGCGGGTGTTGCAAAGCGGTAACACGCCCGTTATGCGGATCGTGATCGCACATTGATCAAGTCGAACTGCGGAACGCCCTCTTCCTGAAAAGGGAGGGGGCGTTCTGATTTCGGTTGATCGCCGGAATAACTGACCGAACAATGGACGGCACGAAGTTGTTCTAACGTCCATGAACAACGAACCTGTCCTTATCGTCGGCGCAAGCAGCGGCATTGGAAAGCGCACTGCGGAATTGCTCCTTGCCGCTGGCCGTCGCGTGATCACGGTAGGTCGCAGCGATGACGTTCCTTCCGGAGTGGAGCTTCACATAACTCATGATGTCCTGCTAGGTGCGCTGCCGGTGGCACAAGTGCCCGCAGCCTTGAGCGGATTGGTCTATTGTCCGGGAAGCATCGACTTGAAGCCGGTCCGTTCTGTTAAAGCAGAGGATCTCCGGGCTTCATTGGAGCTGAATGTGGTTGGTGCACTTACCACGATCCAGTCTTGCTTGCCCGCTTTGAAGTTGGTGCCTGCGTCATGCATCGTTTTGTTCAGTACGGTTGCTGTACAACGTGGATTGCCTTTTCATGCAGGAGTATCAGCTGCGAAGGGAGCGGTAGAAGGGATGACGCGCGCACTTGCCGCTGAATTGGCACCAACAGTTCGTGTGAATTGCATAGCCCCCGGACTTACACGCACGCCGCTTGCAGAGAAGTTGTTGAACACAGCCGACAAAGCACAAGCTTCAGCCGAACGACACCCGATGAAACGCATTGGAGAGCCGGATGACATCGCAGCAACAGTACAATTTCTTTTGTCCCCTAGCGCAAGTTGGATCACCGGTCAGATATGGGGCGTTGATGGTGGCATGAGCGCGATCTGATCTACCCATGCTGAGTTTTGCGGGTGACAATTGATCCGCATTTACTGTGATCACGCCATTCGACGGAGATAGTTGATCTGACCTAGGTGATAATTCAAGTGCCCTTCCAGGTGCATCATGAACTCCACCGTACTCATCTCCTTATCGAACATTTTGATCGGGAAGGGACCGGCCACGTCGGCATCGTTCAATTTGGCCAAAACGGATCGAACTACCTCGATTGTCCGATCGATCTCTGCGATCAACTCGGTTACCGGGACATCGCGCTTACCGAATTCCGCAGTACGATCACGCACGTAATCGCTCTTTCCCAAGGTGGCACCGATGAAGTGCTGCAAATTCCCGCACATGTGAAGGCACAAATTGCCAGCATTGTTGGTGATGGTGCCATTCACACGCCAAAGTGAGGCGAGATCCGGAAAGGCTTCGATCTCGGACTTCAAGCGGTGCAGGTCGCGGGCGAAGAGGGGCGCGATTGAATTCATGAACATGGTGCAAAGATGAGAGTTGGCCGGACCGGAAGTTCCAATTTCATTGGACCCCAACTTTCCATTTGTTCTCTAGGCCCACTATCACACACCCGACATAGGACCCGCAGGTCGCAGCGGGTCGTACATGTATTCGGCAACGAACTTCTCCAGGTCAGCAGGCCGTTCAACCCGTGCCAAGCCACTTCTGAACGCTTCTTCCGCCACCGCGACAGCCACGGACAACGATAGTTTGCGGATCTCCGTGAGGCGCGGATACAAGGAGCCGCGTGTAATGTCTTTCTCTTGCACACACTGCGCCAATGTGCGTGTTGCAATGAGGAACATGGCATCGGTTATGATCCGTGTGTTCGAGATGATCGCACCCAGCCCGATACCCGGAAAAATGTACGCGTTGTTCCCTTGGCCCGGCCTGAATTCGGTGCCTTTGTAGGTGACCTTATCGAACGGACTGCCACTGGTGAAGACCGCGCGACCATCGCTCCATGTGTAGGCTTCTTCGGCAGTGCATTCCGCGCGGGAAGTGGGGTTGCTCAGCGCGAAGATCACGGGACGTTCGTTCATCGCGCTCATCTTCTCGATCACTGCTTTGTTGAAGGTTCCTGGCGATCCAGTGGCACCGATCAGCACATTGGGCTTGAGATCGTCCATTGCATCCATGAAGGACATTGGGGCGTGCTTGTGAGCATACCTCAAGTTGTACGATTTCAAGCGTTCACGGCCTTCCACGATCAGCCCTTTGCTGTCGACGAACCACAATCGATGATAGGCCTCCTCTTCGCTCAACCCTTCCTCTTGTAATGCAGAGACCATGAGATCGGCAATGCCTGTTGCGGCGGAACCCGCCCCGAGGAACATGATGCGCAGGTCCTTGAACTCGATCCCGGTGATGCGCGTGGATGCATACACGCCCGCCAATGCAACAGCTGCGGTGCCTTGGATATCGTCGTTGAAACAAAGCACCTTGTCGCGATAGTGTTCCAGAATGGAGTATGCGTTCGGAGTTAGGAAATCCTCGAACTGGATCAGTGCTTTAGGGAAACGCTTTTGAACGGCCTGAACAAATTCATCCACCAGTTCCATGAAAGCTGAACCTTCCAGCCGGGGCTCTGGATAGCCCAAGTACAGTACATCTTCCCGCAGCTCTTGGTTGTTGGTGCCCACATCCAACATCACGGGTAGGCACTGGGTCGGATGAATTCCTGCTGCAGCCGTGTAGAGAGCCAATTTACCGATCGGAATGCCCATACCGTTCGCACCCAGATCGCCCAAGCCCAGGATACGCTGGCCATCGGTGACCACGATGATGCGGATATCCTTATCTGGCCAATTCCCGAGGATCTCGCTGATGTGTCCCTTGTCCTCCGGAGAAATGTAAAAGCCTTTTGTTTGGCGGAAGATGTGAGAGAATTCCCGGCATGCCTGACCCACCGTGGGTGTGTAGATCAATGGCATGATCTCCTCAATATGCTGAACCACCACCGCATAGAACAAACTCTCATTCCTGTCCTGCAAGGAATTGAGAAGAATATAACGTTCAATATCATTCTCTTTACGACGCAGGGTTTCCATAACGCGGTCAACTTGGAGCTGCTGCGTAGCCACCAAATAGGGCAGCAGGCCTTGTAGTCCGAGCGCCTTTCGTTCCGCTCGCGTAAATCCCACTGAACGATTGAGGGTCTTATCCCGAAGGACGTCAATGCCTTTCTTCATGATCTCCAGGAATACCGTGACGAATGCAACTGATCAGTTGGTTCTTCTGCGCTGCGGCCATCCAATGGATGAAGGTAGGTGCCACGGGGCGATGGTCGCTCGTTTCACTTCGTTCGCGCCAAGGCTTCAAGAATGTCCCTGGGTTCAGCACGTTCGCGATAGTCTGCATGTAGAAATGCGTAAGTGATCAGCCCATCGGTACCGATCACGTAGGTAGCTGCAAGTGGAAGCTCGTTGGAAGCGTCGCCGTTGAACTCGTGCAGCCCGAAACTCTCCTGATAGGCCTTCGCTACATCGTTCGTTAGTTTGAAGGCCACACCATATTGACGTGCTACAACATTGCCCGCATCGCTGAGGATGTCAAATTCGAAGTCGTTCTTCTCCACGGTGGTGAGCGAGCTGTCCGGGCGTTCAGGTGTAAGTGCGTTCAAGGTGGTACCTGCCGCTTTGAATTTCGGAAGTTCTTTTTGCAGCCGTGCCAACGTAAGATTGCAGTAAGGACACCAGCCGCCGCGGTACCAGGTCAGAACGACTGGGCCATTGGTCAAGAGTTGCTTCAATTCAACGGGAGCTCCGGAAGCATTGGGAAGTGTGAAGAAGACGACCGTATCACCCACTTGTTTCGCCGATCGCAGAATTCCGCTGTTCTCTACCGCCGCGATACCTTCTGCGTAGATGCGCTTCTTCTCGTCGGTGGCGCGTTCCTCGAAAGTGGTTCGTTTCGCGTTTAGTGAGTCCGCCAAGGGTGTGTACGTTTCTGTCACGGTCTTTCTAGTAACTACTTCACTAGCTGTTTCTGGGGTTGGTTCGTTACAAGCCAAGAACATTATTGAGGCGACCGCCAGTCCAAGAATGCACTTCTGCATGAGTGCAAATTACTCAACATGGAAAAGGACTTCATTCGACCGTATCTCTTCCGCTCATGTAGTGTGCGAATTAAGTTGATCAAATTCAAGAACGTTTTGGTGGCCCCAGTCGTTCTGGAGTGCAATGAAGCAGCAATGAACTGCTGAATCGCTCTTTTCTGGATCTATCAACAGCCGTTCTCCAGTACCACGATCATGTTATACCATGCTACTTCACCAAATCGCAACTTTGCCGCTCTGCATGAAGGGTGCCACCTCTATACGGTTGAATGATCTACCCATGGAAACATGGGCCAGTGTCGTGGAGATCATAGTCCCTACTGATAGTGCAGATCGGGAGTTGGTGATCCGTTTGGTGGAGCTAGGTTTCGTCCCCGATGAGCGCGTGCGCATCGTGGCGGTTGGCGCACCGGGCCGTGAGCCCTTGGCCGTGCGATTGGGCGGAACCACCTTCGCGTTGCGCAGGCGCGAAGCGTCCTTCATACTAGTGAGCCCACAGTAGGATGGGAGCATCGACCCGTTCACTCCCGACGAATATCGCCTTGCTCGGTAACCCGAACTGCGGAAAGACCGCGCTCTTCAACCTGCTCACCGGAAGCCGTCAGAAAGTGGCGAACTATGCGGGTGTTACGGTGGAACGGAAGGAAGGAACCTTGCACACCAGCGAAGGTCGCAAGGTGAAAGTGCTCGATCTGCCCGGCGCATACAGCCTCAATGCGATCTCCAACGACGAGGCCATGACGCGCGACGTGGTCACCGGCCACAGCCGTGAAGCTCTTCCGGATCTGCTCGTGTGCGTTACCGATGCGACCAACTTGCGATTGCACCTTCGGCTGGTGTTGGAAATGCGCCGTTTGGGTCTGCCCATGGTGGTGGTTTTGAACAAGATGGACCGCGCCGAGAAACTCGGTATCAGCATCGATGTCGCAGGGCTATCACGCGACCTTGGCGTTCCGGTGGTCTGCACGGTGAGCGTGCAATCACATGGTGCCGATGAACTGCGCGCCTTCCTCGATCTACCGGTGGTACCCAGCGTGCATGTTCCGTGGAAAGCACCGGGGCTGGAACAGGTTCTTGCCACACAGAAAGATGTGCAGAGGATCTGTCAACGCGTAGTGATCGAACCAGTTGTTGATCGCGACCCGAGCGACCGGATCGACAAATTTTTGATGCATCCGGTGTGGGGATTTGTGGTGCTTGCAGTGGTGCTCTTCCTCACCTTCGTCGCGGTATTCTCCATGGGGGCATGGCTCTCCGGTTTCATCGAGGACGGTACTGCTTTGTTAGGCAACTTCGTGCAAGATCATATGGACGACGGCGCTTTGCGTGGACTTGTGGTGGAAGGTATTATCGGCGGAGTGGGCAGCGTGTTCGTATTCCTTCCACAGATCCTCATTCTCTTTCTTTTCATTCTTGCTCTGGAGGCATCTGGTTATCTGCCACGCGCTGCCTTCTTGCTTGATCGACCCATGAGCAAAGCCGGCCTTTCGGGTCGCTCCTTCATCCCGTTGCTTTCCAGTTTCGCCTGTGCCATACCGGGGATCATGGCCACACGCACCATCACCCATTGGCGCGATCGGCTCACCACCATTTTGATCGCTCCACTGATGGCCTGTTCCGCGCGGATCCCGGTCTACACGCTCATCATCGCCGCGCTCTTTCCGCAGGATCCAGTGGCAGGTGCTTTGGTGATGGTAGGGCTGTACACACTTGGTATCGTAGCGGCCATGACGGTAGCTTGGGTGATCAAGCGCAAGGACATCAAGGGCACACACCTGCTCATGGAACTGCCCGCCTACCAATGGCCGGACCTTCGCAGCCTGCTGATCGGAGTTTACGAGCGCGCCATGATCTTCATTAAGCGCGTAGGTACCGTGATCATGGCGCTTACCATCATCATGTGGGCCCTGGCCAGCATACCCTCACCGCGATCTGCACAGTCCGATTCACCCATCGCAGGCACGTTGGCTGGTGAGATGGGTCAAGGGCTACAACACATCTTCGCACCCATCGGGTTCAACGCCGAGATCTCCATTGCGCTCGTTCCCGGGATGGCCGCGCGCGAAGTGGTGGTGAGCGCCTTGGGCATGACCTATGCGATGGATGGCAGCGAGGAGGATGTGGAGAGTCAATTGCGCGAACGCATCTCCAAGGATTGGTCGCTTGCCACAAAGCTTTCCTTGCTCATCTGGTTGGTGTTCGCACCGCAATGCCTAAGCACCTTCGTGGCCGTGAAGCGCGAGACCAATTCGTGGAAATACATGTGGATCATGGGCGGCTATCTCTTCGGTTTGGCGTACCTTGCAAGTCTGATCACATACCAACTCACCAACGCGATCGTCGGCTGATGCAGACCCTTATCGCATCCATCCTTGTTCTGATCTCCGCAGTTTATCTGTTGCGGATGTGGTTGCCCGTATTCAGCGCCAAGAAAGGCGTCCAATTGTCAGGTGATGCGGGATCGACGCGTGCTGCATGCGATGCGTGCAACGCATGTGGTGGCTGCGGATAGGATAGTTCGCGTCTCCCAACACTTCGGTCACTCACCTTTCTTTGATCCCTCAACAAGACACGATGGGTCGTTCATGAATTGCCCAATCATCTGTTGAAGGGCGACGGATCTATAGGTCCAGTAAACGGTTAGTTGATCTACCTCACCTTCAAGTTTTGGGGCGCACAAGATCATTCACGTCCATGCTTTGTTGCCCTTCCCTTATTCCTTCATGATCCGGATCACCGAGTTGTTCTCCGGGGTTTTAATGGTGACCAGATAGAGCCCTGCACCGACGTTGGATAGATCCAGAGATGTCCTGTGTTCGCCGGCCGATCGGATGCTTGAGCCCATTGGCACCGCTACGAGTTTGCCTAGCGCATCGCGCAGTTCAACGCTTACGACGCCGGTTTTCGTGGTCGAGAATTCCACTACGGCGCTGTTCTGTGCAGGGTTCGGGCGAATGACCACCGATGTTACTTGAGAGGCGACATCGGGCAGGCCCACACTGATCTCACCAAATAAACGATAGACCCGCGAGGAGCTCTCACCGTTGATCTCTTTGCCGCCGCACACCAAGATCTTGCCGTCGGTTTGCCATGCGATGGCTCGCGGACTTTCACTTCCGGTGTTACCGGTTGGTATGTTCACTACGCCATCACCACCGAAGGAATCGTCTATCAAACCGGTCTCCAGCAATCGCACAAGCGCCATATCCGTGCTGTTCATGGTACTGCTTATCAGGATCTTGCCATCTGGCAGCAAGATCAGATCTTCCCAGCTTTGCCACGAAGAGAACGGTGCAAAGGTGGCCCCGCTGAAGCCGAAGGATCCATCCAATTCGCCAATGTCCGAAAACCGCGCTACAATAGGCGTTGCACCCATTTCTCCTGTTGCGATGATCTTTCCGTCCGGAAGAACCTCAGCAGCTGTGAAGTATCCCCCGGAGGCGGGTAATCCGAATAGCGAAAGCACGGTCCCTCCGCTTCCGAAACTATTGTCCAGCGTTCCATCGGGCATGAATCGGACCAATGCTGGTTTCAATGCACTGCCCCCTTGGTAGGAACGAGATCCGGCCAGCAGGATGCGGCCATCAGCTTGAACGGTCATGGAATTGGCGTAGGCCTCGTCCCCGATCATGCTATTGGCGATCCCTCCGGTTCCGAATCCATTGTCCAGAGTTCCATTGCTGTTCAATTGAAGGAGGAAGATACGGTTCGAGTTCATCAGGTTGGTAAATCCCGTGACTAGGATCTTCCCGGAAGGAAGAACGACCATGTCTTGCAGGTAATCGATCGATCCAGGTCCGGACCCGATCTCCAGACCATCGAGGACCACCGTGCCAGCAACACCGAATTCAGTATCCAACGTGCCATCCGGAAGCAATCGCACTACTTTACCGTTGGAGCTGCCATTCGTTTGAGAGACGGCTCCTCCAGCGACAAGGATCTTATTATCCGATTGCAGTGCGACTGCGATTGCGGTTTCTGCATCGGCCGGGGTTCCGATCGCCAAGAGGCCGTTCACCGACCCATTGAAGGATGCATCCGGTGTTCCATCGGCCATGTATCGGACCACCAGAAAGTCAGCTTCCTGGTTCGGGAACGCTCCATTGCTGACAAAGCCGCTACATAGGACCTTGCCATCAGGTTGCACGAGCACATCGGTGAAGCTGTTGTGTGCTAATTCTGGGGGAACCGCGGCAACGCCATTGTTCCCGAAGGTGGGATCCAGGATCCCGTTTTGGCAGAGGGCCACCGCGCAATTCGCCGAGATGAACACGGCAAGGAAGGTGTAGCGATAGTTCATGGTTGTGGTTTGTGGGGCAATAGTAAATAGGAAGGTCTGCTCATGGCCAATAACAAAAGTTACATCGACCGGGTGCATACCCTTGGACAGCATGCATTGCCGAACACCATGTGGATCGCATCCGACGGAAGCATCAAAATGGAATGGCCATTGAAAAGGGGGCGTCAACCACGGACACGAGGTAGTGTTCCGCAGGTATGCTACTAGGCCGAAAAATTCCTTAATGCATGTTCGTGTGGGCCGGAATTGTTGGTCTTCGGGCATATGCTCCTCTACCTTTATGAATGAGGCGAACGGATCCAATTCCAAGCACTATTCCGATCCGACGTGTCGATCGCATTTCACCAATCCTTTTTGTCTTCGGTCCGGACCAACTTCCTTAATATCAAGACCTCTCTCATGAAAAGAACACTATACACGATAATGGCCGTCACACTTGGTTGTGCGGTCCACGCCCAAGTGGTGAACCCCGGTTTTGAGGATTGGTCCAATGGCGTTCCAACGTGCCCCAGTAACTTCGGATCCAGTGGCCGTTACCGGTTGGCTCAATTTCAGTCCAACACAGTCCACCACCAGTATCGCCATGGGTGCCACGGCGAACGGTATCACTGGTGGGGTGACCGGCAAAGCCACCATGATATATACCGAGGCCCAAAGTGACTGGGTGCAATTCTCGATCCCGGTCAACTACGATATCGGCAATGATGATCCAGCCGGTTCGATCACGATCTCGTTCATGATCGCGGACTCAGAACCAGCAGGTGCCTTGGGGTCTTGGTTCCAGATCAACGACATCGGTTTCGATGGTGCTCAAGGCTTAGCGGAAATGCATTCCTCTATTTCCATGGTGGGCATGCCTTACCCGTCAACGTTCTCCCATTCCACCATGGTGCCGGTAACGTTGCAGAATAGCAGCGCGGTCAATGCGAACGTATTGGATCTGCTGGGTCGCTCCGTGGATGTGATCAAAGCGGGAACCTTGGGGGCGGGTGAGCACAAGTTGACGTGGACACCTAGCGCAGCTATTCCGAACGGGATCTACTTCATTCGCATGTCCCGCGCGTCAGGCCCGATCACGCGCCGTGTGGTATTGGATCGCTGAACGATCCACTTTCTGAAATACAAAAGCCCGATCGCGTTATGTGATCGGGCTTTTGCATGCTGTTGCGCTTACGGCAACACCACCATCTTCTGCGTCCCAACGATCTGTCCATCCACCATCAAGCCATACTGGAAAAGCCCGGCGGATGCTTGGTGGTCGTAGTGTACCTCGTTAAGACCCTTCTCCAAAAGAAAGGAGATCTTCATCAGCTCCCTTCCGTGCATGTCATTGATCACAATGGCGGCATTCCGATAGCGCTTCGCGCTGTTGTTCTGTATCGGGATCACAGTGCGGTCCGCGAACGGATTCGGTCTGCATGGAAGCAATTGAAGTGTTGCGTTGGGACCAACTTGTTCCGCGATACTGATCGGCGCGCAGGCTAAGCCAAAGGGCAGATCATCCATTGTCCCGGGCGGTGTGATCACGTCGTTCACCTTGGTCAGTTCACAGCTGAACGGGCTCATGATCCCCGCGCTATCGATACCGGCCACGCTGATGAAATAGGCATTGGAGGCGGTGAGGTTCGGGATCAGGAAGCTGGTGTTTTCCGTACGGTACAAGGCCTCGAATTCTGTGGCGGAGCTGTTGTCGCGCACGCCAATGCGGTACCACGGGAGACTCGCGTTACCCGTGATCACCACACGGAGGCCGGTGGGTTCGTCAAGGACATCGAAGGTCGGCGTCTCTGGGCCCAATGCAAGCAGTACCATGGACATTCCGTTGATCACGGCATTGCGTTGTAGGTAATTGAAGTCCACATAGAAGCTGTCCAGTTCCAGATCACCGTCCGTATCCACGCCGAGGATGTCGTTGCTGGTATGCTGGTGGTCGTCATAGCCGGGCTCACTTGGGTCGCCGGTACCATGTTCATTGGCCGCCGTGAAGCGCACATTGCGGAAACCCTCGATGCGAAAGGGGATATGGTCGCCGCCACGTTCACCACGATCCTCGCTGTTCATCACGCTGATGGTCATTGGGACAGGTACTTGGGTTCGCATTTTCTCATCGTAGTACATCTTGATGGTGCGAGCGAAACCACGATGCAGCAATGCGGTGGAACCGCTGGAGAACAAGCGCACTTGCAGGCTGTCCACATCACCGGCCGGTGAACAGCTGGGCGGCGAGGCGGCGACTCCACAAAGCACGCCGCCGATCACATCGTTGTTTTGTACCGCCTTCAACGCGATGTTTTGTGTCGTGCAATAGGTCGCCATGGCTTCGGCACCGAGCAGGCCATGTTCTTCACCGGTAGTGAGCAGAAAGACGAGGGTATGCTTGAACGTGTACTTGCTCAACACGCGCGCCAGTTCCATCACCAAGGCCACACCGCTGCCATTGTCCTCGGCACCCGGAGCGTAGCAGGTGCTATCGCAGTTGTCTGCACATCGGCTGTCCATATGCGCTTCGATCAGGATCACACGATGGTCACTAACATCGGATCCAGGCAATACCGCCAGCACATTCCGCCAGCCTTCGCCATTGCCGCATTCGTTCGCGCCTGCCTGGTAATCGAACTGCAAATAGCCCGGGATCAACCGGTCTTCATTCGCCTCACTGAACTCCTCGAATTTACTGTGGATCCAACGCCGTGCCGCACCGATGCCGCTGGCACTGCTCACGGTATCGGAGCGTGTATGACGGGTGTAAAAGGTCAACAGACCTTGCAGATGCGCTTTCAACGAATCGGCCGAAACAGCTGTACGCAATTCACAGAGGATCACCTCATGGTCATCGATCACATCACTCGCCGCATACTGCGCAGGATCGTGCAACCCTTTCATGGCCTGTTCCGCGGCCGCACTGGTGCATGTGATGTTGCTCACTTGTCCGAACGTGAAGAGTTGCACGACGGTGAACAGGGAACAAAGAAGGCTTCGCATGGGTGAAGGTTATCCGTGAAAAGTACGGACCAGGATCTTTAGGTGCGTAGCATACTTCGTCTTTGATCGGCGTACGTGTATCTCTTTCTTGCGATGCCGAGTGGGTCTCTTTTGAGCGACCATGCGTTTGGTTCAAATCTCGCTCAACGGCGGAGCACGGGATTACGAAAGGTGCCACTTGGCGGATCTTGAGCGAAGCGAAATACACACCGGCTAGGAACAGATCAGGATCTATATTCACCCGACAGCACGAGGTACAAGTGAAGGCTGGATTGAAATGTATTCTATCCGGACAATAACGAACTTGGTAACGGAACCAGTGGGTCGAAAGATCTAACACGTGCGCACTGAACTTGCTTCCTGTTCCTACTCTTTCTCTGCCTCAGAAGTATGGGACAGGTGAGTGACAGCTCCGAGACGTCCTCATCCGTCTTGGACATCACCTCTGAACAGTTGAACGCGCTACTAGATCGCCCCTCGCTGCACGTGATCGAAGTGAATGAGGAGGATAGTTACAACGAGGCCCATGTGTCCGGCGCGCATTGTTTGGAATACGATGTGATCACGGCGGCTGTGTTGCATTGTGATCGGAATGATGACTTGGTGTTCCATTGCTGGAGCGTGGAATGTCCCGTCGCTGGATCAGCTACCGAAACGGCTTCAGCTCTTGGCTGCACCGAGGTCTATTGCAAGCAAGCGGGCAGTTCCAGCTGGCAGGATGCGGGCTTTCAGACGGCACCATGATGGGCCTTGGAATTCCACAGGATCGTCGACGGATACTGTCGTTACTTATTCCTTCACCACTCGGCCAATAGAGCGGTTTCCATCTTGGACCATTTCGATCACATAGCTACCGGGCGCCAACGTGTTGCCCAGATGATCTGTGCGGTTCTCACGGGCCACCATCCGACCACTGGCATCGAAGATCGATACTCGAGCCTTGCTGCCCATGGGATTGGAAATAGTGAACGTACTGCTGAAGGGTGATGGATAGATCGCCAGCGATCCCACCGTGCTTTCCGCAATGCCGGTAGTGACTGGTGCAACGCGTGCGACCACCACATGGGGTGAGGATAATTCCGCAGTGAAGCCTCCCAATTGGAACGTATCGCGAACCTGAACGGCAAGGTGGCAAATGCCGTTGGGTAGTACAGAGAGGCTCTGCGGCACATCATAGTCCGGGCTGGAGCCTTGGAGTTGCCAATGGGGAGTGCCGGCAGTGTCCAGATGGAGAAGCGTCACCGCGCGTTCCGTTATCCCACCTGCATTGGTGACCACGTTGTTTCCCCAATCCACCATACCATTGGTCACCCCGAGAATGGTGGCATTCCCAACCTCATCCACGCCCAGCACTTGGTCGCGCCCCAACGTGAACTGACCACTGAACGGCTCACCTTGCGGTGGTTGGTAGCCCCACTCGAAATGCCCTGTACTGTCCAAACGTGTCACGAAGAAGGTGCTGTTCCATTCCGGTCCGTTAAAGTGCAGATCGCCCCAGCTCAGGCTATCGAACGGTGCACCCACCAAGTAGGCATGGCCAAAGTCATCGGCTTGTACACGTGGCCGTTGAAAGGTGATGTCCACTGCTGTATGCAGCCATTGCGCTGCGCCGTCAACACCCATGCGTGCCACGAACATGCTATACCCTGAGGTAATGGGGTAGAAGGTTCCGTTGAGCGTCATGCCTGGTTCGCCAGCGCCACCGGAAACGTAAAGCCCGCCTTGAGGATCGAAACTGATGCTGCCAATGGTCTTTGCATCCAGTATGGGTCGTGTCTCGATATCATTTCCGAGATCATCGAGCCTGTTGATGTCCGCCCGAAAGAAATTGCACGTGGCATACCAAGCCCGGCCTTGCGGGTCGAAGGTGATGGCCTGCAGTTCGGTGCCCTGCGGATCGTTGGGACTGATGTTGCGCTGCCAGAGCAAGTTACCATCGATGTCCAGGGCCATCAAGAAGGTTTCGGGGAATATATCGCTGAACAATGCGGACAACTCTTGCTCTCCGTTCAATTGCACCCGGTTGAAGAAGCGACCACCTAAGATCACGCGCCCGTCGCCATCGGAAGCCATCGCTTGCACAAGAACGGAATCACCCAAGGTGAAGGACCAGGTCGTTGCGCCCGTTGCATCGCGTTGCTCCACCACCGAGTTCCCGTAGACCGTGCTATAGAGATAGGATAGTGTTGTGCTGCGCGCCACGTAGATGTGGTCCGCGTCCGAGGCACACACCAAGTGCAATGGCATGTCCGGATTGATATTGAAATCAACGGGGTTGCTCGTGAGCCACTCCACTTGCTGGGAGCGGGCGCTACCGATCATCTGTAAAAGGAAAAGCAGCAGGAAACTGAGTTTGGTGGACATGGTTATTGGACACGTAAAGTGAATGGAACGTTGCTTTCGGATGAAATGCTGGAATAGCGACAACAGCGAAAGTAGAACAGCAAGACCTGGGAAAGGTGGCCTTGGTAGAACGGGTTGTTGCGCCACAGGGGATGGTGTGCCGGTGGAATATCATGATTTTTCTTGAAGCTATGAATACAGCGACTCCGCGCGATGGTGATGCACTGCATGGCTTGTGCTCAATGGACCTCAACTCCTTGTCGTTGGCAGCACGCTTGGAAGACACACTAAGGTCTTGTCAACATATATACCTTTAACGTAAATTCGAACTGCTCCATGAAGTTCGACATGGAACAAAGTGTTGGGTGATCGCGCCAAGATACCCCATGGTGTGGACCAACCTCCACGTTTCATAAGGTTATATAGGCACCCCGTTCCCGGCGCATTTCCGTGCGACTCTAAACGTACACGCACAAGTGGCTTTTCCGGCAGGCGTTCTGCTGGGAACTGGACATGCTCCATAGCGCAACGTACAACCACATGATCAACGCGCAGCAGCGCGCACCACCTGTATATTCCCAGATGATCGAACGCATAAATACAGGAACCAGAAACAGAACAGAACAATGAACGAATTGAAAGGAAAGACAGTGGCGATATTGGCCACACATGGATACGAAGACAGTGAACTACGCAGCCCGAAAGAGGCTTTGGAAAAAGCAGGTGCAACCACTGTGGTAGTCTCGTTGGAAAGCGGCGAGATCCGCGGCTGGAAGGACAAGGATTGGCATCAAACCGTGAAAGTGGATACCACAGTTGGTGAAACCAGCGCAAACGACTATGACGCATTGCTACTTCCAGGCGGCGTGATCAATCCCGATCTGCTACGCCGCGATGAGAAAGCCGTGCAGTTCGTAAAGGACTTTTTTACACAGAAGAAACCGGTTGCCGCGATCTGCCATGGGCCATGGATGTTGGCTGAAGCAGGCGTGCTGAAGGGCAGGAAAGTAACCAGCTACTCAAGCATCCGGACCGACCTACAGAATGCAGGAGCCCATTGGGTAGATGAAGAAGTAGTGGTGGATGAAGGCTTGGTAACGAGTCGCAGCCCAAAGGACCTTCCAGCATTCAACGCGAAGTTGATAGAAGAGGTGCGCGAAGGAAAACATGCGGAACAGACCGCTTGATCGAAGAGCGCAACGATCAAAGAACAAGTATCGCCCGAAGTGGAATTCCATTTCGGGCGTTCTGTTTTTGGGCCTTTGGAAGAGCGGTCCGATCCTCTGATGCGTTAGGTCTCTTGTGCGGCCCCATGCAAGAGAATTGCTCAGTCCCGTAGCACTACGAACTTGCGTTGATGCGCTCTCGAACTATCGCCCAATTCAACCTGCATCAAATACCTACCGGCAGCAAGCCCGGAAATATCAATTTACTGCGTGTTGCTCACCATGCGTTCTTGCAACACAATTCGCCCTAAGGCATCCATCACTGAAACGCTCTTGGGTCGAGGATCTCCAGTGGTGCGTATTTCCAACCATGTTTTAGCCGGAACAGGGTAGAGGAGAAGGTCATCACTCGCATCATTTTCTTCGATACCGGAAAACAAAGGATCGCAAGCATATCAATTGCCGCAGTGGCGCTACAGCCATTTTCACCAGTCACCGTGTACGTAACCCGAGTTGCACCAGGGCCTACGCCAAAGGTGGTCCACAGGCCATCGTTCTTCAGACCTACGACGCCCCGTACTTCACCAGCATCGCAAGCTGCCCGGCGTGGTATGCCGTATGCGTGGTGATGCGGCCCAGCGCTTCCGCCTTCGTCCTCTTCCCGAACTCCTTCGTTTCGATCACCACATCCCAATCCGCATCGGACTGTGCAACGATCGCGCGTTCCAGCACTTCAGCACTTTCTTCCACGTATGCCGTCAACGCAGCGAGATCGGTCCATTCGCCTGTATCGAAGCCCTTGGCAACAGTGCTCGCATGCACTTGCACATCCTTCAACCCGAAGACGTTCTTCGCGAAGAGCAGTTCCACGTCACCGATGTGGCGCAGCAGGAAACCCGCGCTGTTCGGTCCGGGTGCGAGCTTCTTCGGCAGGTCGTTAGTGGTGCGCTTGGGCAATTGGTTGGTGAAACGGGTGCGGCCTTCTTTCCAGAGGGCGAGGAGGGAAGCGGTGCGTGGATCCATTCGTGTTGTTGTTTACCAGAGACCTGCGAAGATCCCGATGTAATAAAGTCCGGTGAGCAAGAAGGCCACGCCCGCCACGATGCGCATCACCTTTTCGACACGCGTGACCATGTTGAAGACGCGACTGAGTTGGTTGGCACTGTACGCCATTACGCCAGCAAAAAGCAACACGGGCAGGCCGGTGCCAAGAGCGAAGATCACCGGCAAATGCAAACCTCCGGTAGGGGCGAGCGTCATGGGGATCAACGATCCGAAGAAGAGCGCGCCGCTGTATGGGCAGAAAGCCAACGCGAAAAGCATCCCCAACACCAGCGCCCCCAAGTGGCCTTTGTCCTTGAATCGGTCCGTGAGCTTGTTGAGGAAACCACCACCGGAGCCGCCGCCGATCTTGATCACGTTGAGCAGCACCAGGCCGAGCAGCACGAGGATAGGTCCGAGGAAGAGCTCACCCTTGCTTTGGAAGAAACGCGCTACGTGGAACTTGCTTGCACCCCAATATAGAACCGCACCGAGTACGGTGTAACTGAACGCACGACCCAGGGTGTACAGCAGTCCGCTCACCAGCGCAGCACGCGGGTACTTCAGCTCGCGAGCGATGTAGGCCGTAGCGCTGATGTTCGTGGCCAGCGGACACGGGCTCACTGCCGTGAGCAGGCCCAGGGCGAAGGCGGCCAACGCGGGCGTCTCCCGCGCCATGGCGATGTCGCGCAACCAATCCATCAGCGATCTGCGCGCAACTTCTGGGTCAGTTCAGCTTTGAACTTTGCCGCATCGCTGGCTTTCATAAAGGCCCATTCAGTAAGGTCGATCTTCTCGTCTTTGCCGTTCTTGTGCACGTGCAAAAAGAGCGCTGTTCCGTATGCGCCGAACTCCTCGGCCATCTTCGCATTCGCCTTTTCTTCCACGTTCACCAAGCGGAAGGTGAACGTCCCATTCTTCATCTCTGTCGCGAATGCACTGTTCAGTACCTCTTTGGTCATGCCCTCTATGTTGAGGCACGTTTCGCAGCGGTGCTCGCTGTGGAATTGGATCACGTCGATCCGTGAGGCGACTGCAGCGGACGTTGGCTTTACGGGCTGTTGCGCATTGCTACCACATGCCGTGAAGAGCAAGCCAAGTGTGAGCACTGAAAGGTGGAGGAAGTGTTTCATGGTCTTTTCGTTGATGCGCAACGTGGCGCGAATTACAGGATCAAGTTGAAAAAGTATCCGGAAAGAATAATGAAGAAGGTGATCGTCCCGAAGAAGATGGCTATCAGTTTCCACGACATCACCTTCTTGAGCAGCGTGCCCTCTGGAAGTGAAAGTCCCACCACGGCCATCATAAAGGCAATGGCGGTCCCGAGTGGAACGCCTTTCTGGACCATCACTTGGATGATGGGCAACACCCCGGCCGCATTGGAATACATAGGCACACCGAGGATCACTGCGATCGGCACTGCCAATGGATTCTCCTTGCTGATGTATTGCTCGAAGAAGCCCGTGGGGATGAAGCCGTGCATCGCAGCACCGATACCGATACCGATGAGCACGTAGAGCAACACGCTCTTTACGATGCCGAAAGCCTCGCGCGTGATCTCCGGAAGGCGTTGCGAGAAGGTGCGCTGCCCTTCGCTGAAGGCTTCTTCCGCTTGCGCCTTTTGCATCACTCCTTGTGTCCATTCGCTTAGCAGCGGTTCCAACTTCAAGCGGCCCAGGACGTAGCCGCCAAGGGTGCCGAGTACGATGCCACTGGAAGCATAGAGCAAGGTGGTCTTCAGGCCGAACATGCCGATGAAAAGCGCGATGGCCACTTCATTCACCAACGGCGAAGTGATCAGGAATGCGAAGGTGACGCCCAACGGAATGCCGCCTTTCACAAAGCCGATGAACAGGGGCACCGAGCTGCACGAGCAGAACGGCGTGATGGCTCCGAAGGTGGAGGCGAGCAGGTATTCAGCTCCGTAGAGTTTGTTGCGCGAGAGGAAAGCGCGAATGCGGTCGATGGGGAAGTAGCTGTTCACGATCCCCATCAGGAAGGTGATCAGGAACAGCAGCAGCAGGATCTTGATGGAATCGTAAAAGAAGAAGTGCAGTGCCTGCCCCCAATGGCTTTCCGCGGAAAGGCCAAAGGTGTCGAACACCAGCAGTGCAACGAGATGTTCGAGCCAGTCGAACATGATCAATGCAACATCGCCGCGATCTCATCCACGCTGGGCACACGTCCCTTGATCATCACCACTTCATCCAAAACCAGTGCGGGTGTGGTGAGGATATTGTACTTCATGATCTCCTGGATGTCATCCACCTTGATCACTTTGGCATCCGCTCCGGTTTGGCGCACGGCTTCTTCCGCAGCGGCGATGGTGGACTTGCATTTTGCACAACCGGTGCCGAGTACTTTGATGGTCATCATGTTGTCGTTGGTCTAGCGGAGCAGGTCGCGGAAAAGCTTCTGCGCATGCTTCCAGTTCTCTTTGTTGATGCAATACTTGATCTTCGGTGGAACGATCTCGCCTTGGATCAAGCCGGCCTCTTTCAATGCTTTCAGGTGTTGGCTGATCGTGCTCTGTGCCATGGGGATCTCTTCGGTGAGATCGCCGTTGTAGCAGCACGAGCGGCTCGCCAGCAGCTGGAGGATGCGGATGCGCACCGGATGACCCAGCGCCTTCGCATAGCGGGCGGTCTCCTCCTCTTGTTCGGTGTATTCGATCTCAATGGCCGTGCGCAACATCGTTGAGTGTTATTGGTGCAGGTGGTCGGTCCTGCGTTTGTTCATCGCAAATGAACGATGGGCAGCGCACAGCGGAGGTGACATTCGTCACCCACTGACGGTTCGTGGCCGGAGATCTATTTCACCGGTCCGATCGGCAAGGCGAACCCTGTCGGCTCAAGCATAGCCCCACCGCTTCGCGATCAGCACCAAGTGCAGCATGATGGGTACTTCGATCAGAACGCCCACCACGGTGACCAAAGCTGCACCACTGTTCAATCCGAAGAGGGCGATCGCCACTGCCACTGCCAGTTCGAAGAAGTTGCTCGCGCCGATCATGCTGGCCGGTGCGCAGGTGGGGTAGGGGAGTTTCAGCAAACGGCCGCCCTTCCATGTGAGGAAGAAGATGAAGTAGGTTTGAAGTATGAGGGGTATGGCAATGAGCAGGATGTCCATTGGCTTGTCCAGGATGCGTTGCCCTTGGAAGGCGAAGAGCAAGATCAGCGTAGCGTGCAGCGCGAGGATGGACACGGGTTTCAGCTTGGGGAGAAAGCGCGTTTTGAACCACACGTCGCCTTTTGTGCGTATGCCCCAGCGGTGCGTGAGGTACCCGGCCACAAGTGGAATGACCACGAAGACGATGACCGAAGTGATGAGCACGCCCCACGGGATCACGATGCCTGTGATGCCCAGCAATAGCTGCACGATCGGAATAAAGAGCACGAGTAGCAAGAGGTCGTTCACGCTCACTTGTACCAGCGTGTAGTTCGGGTCGCCGCCGCTGAGATAGCTCCACACGAAGACCATGGCCGTACAGGGCGCCGCGCCCAAGAGAATGGCCCCAGCGATGTACTCGTTCGCCAGCTCGGGCTTGATCCAAGCCGCGTACAGCTTGCTGAAGAAAAGCCACGCGAAGAAGGCCATGGTGAAGGGCTTGATCAGCCAGTTCACCACCACGGTGAGGCCGAGACCCTTCAACTGGGGACCGATGCGGCGCACGCTGTCGAAGTCCACCTGCACCATCATGGGATAGATCATCAGCCAGATGAGGATCGCCACGGGGATATTCACGTGGTTCACTTCCAGGACGGCGATGCGCTGCATGCCTCCGCCAGCCAGTTCGCCCAGCGCGATACCGACACCCATGCACAGCAGCACCCACGCAGTGAGGTACTTCTCAAAGTAGCCGATGGTAGGGGTCGTGTCACTCATCCGTTCACAAAACCAACACGTGCCGTTCCACGAAGTCGCGGCAATAGGCCTTGATCTCTCCGCGAACGTTTCGGAAAGCATTCATCACTTCCTCGTCGGTGCCGGTCACTTTCGCGGGGTCGGTGAAGTTGTGGTGGTGTTTCGCAGCGTGGCTTGGGAACACCGGACAGGCTTCACGGGCATTCTCGCACACGGTGATCACATGGTCGAAGGCGATGTGCTGGTATTCGTCCACGTTGTTCGAGATGTGGTGGCTGATGTCGATGCCGTCCTCTTTCATTACGGCGATGGCGCGCGGGTTCACGCCATGCGTATCCACGCCGGCACTGAAGATCTCCGCACGTTTCCCCGCGAAGTGTTGGAGATAGCCGTGGGCGATCTGGCTGCGGCAGCTATTGCCGGTACAGAGTACGAGGATGCGCATGGTTCAACTAATGCTACTGGTATTTGCAAGTGGACTCAGAGTGTAAGTGTGACGCCCGGAAGGTTCTCAGGAAGGATGAACGGTGCCGATGGTGATGAGCAGCGCACGGTGGGCGCAAATGAGCACCTCACCTATGTGTTCAAGTTGACGGGACAGCGCGCTCCACCATTGAGCGAGATCCAGTTCACCTTCTACCTTTTCAAAGGACCGGTGGGGAGCGCCACTCCTGACGATGTAGCGAAAGTCTTCATGCGCGAACCCGATACGGAGGATGATGGTGCATACTCGTACGGAACCTTGCCGCTGAATATTCCAAACCGCTAAATGCCTGTCAGGATCTGTTGGGCGGTGGATCGCGAGTTTATTTTGGTTCCGGAGAAGAACGAGCGAAAAAGAGACCGGGTGATGCCTTCCCCGATCCATATCCATACGCAACTCACTATTTGTCCCGAGCGGGTGATCCTTTCACCTGATCATTGCGCATACAGATCGTACGAGGCATTGGTTCAGTTTCCTGTGAAGAGTATTCCGGAAGCATCATGGGTCGACCTCTTCCAGCAGGTTGGTAACCCGTGCGGTAATTACCAGCGCTAAAAGAGAACTCCGGAAAAGTAAACAGCTAGAAGCACTCTCTGCACCAGTAGGTATCTCCGACCAACATCAAATGATGATCGCACACGCGCTGATGTTATGCACGTTCCAATTCGATGTGTACCCAAGAAATTTTCTGGGACACAGCGTACGCTACCTCTCTCGCTCTCCCGGTAATTTACCCCCTTCAGAAGGTCTTCGGGATTGGATCTTATGCTGTTCGTTCACCATGCCGAGCAAGCCGACCATGAAGGCGATGAATATTACCGATCCGAAAATGAATAACCCGATGTCGTTCATTATCTGGAGCGTTCAAGGTGGAGCTTGAAATAGATACCGGCCGCGAGGATCGAGGGTACCCAAATGCCAACGAACTGCCCCGCATCCTTCCTGCCCGTGAACCAGAGGTATACCGACAGCAGAAAGCTGAGGAAAGCAAGTATGACAGGGTAATGTTTGTTGAAGAATTCCATGACAAAGTGTTTGGGTGAATAACACCGAGAGTGCCGATAATGTTCGCTTGCGCTGGTCCGCCAACTTGGTCACACCAACCTCATCCGACAGAGTTTACTTTATTCCAGTTCCATCTTCTTCACGTCGGCCATTTGCGCTGCGTGTACGGGCCGCAATATTTCCATGATGCACCCGCGCTTTTAATGAATCGGTGGTGAACAAAGACCGCCGTGGGGGAGTACCTGACGTTCCAAGAAGTTACTTTTGTCGCAAAGCCCGATCACATGGAGTATATGAACCCCGTTCTACAGATCACTGTTGCCTGCGCAGTCCTATTCGTCTGGGTATTCAGGTATCACAATGTGGTCGCGGAATTCAAGCAGTTCGGCCTAAGCGATGTGGTCCGGAACGCAGTGGGTGCGGCCAAGACCGCGTTGGCGACCATGTTGGTCGTGGGCATTTGGTATCCAGCTTTGGTCCCGATCGCGGCTGGGGGTATGGCCGTGTTCATGCTCGCTGCCCAGTTCTTCCATTTCAAGGCGGGCAATCCGTTCATGAAAAAGCTTCCATCCCTGATCCTTTTGCTCCTCTGCGTGTTCATTGTTGTGCAAGCCACGGCTTAGCACACAGATGACGTTACTTGTGATCGCGGTCCTACTATCGAGCCTTTCCTTCTTCGCTTATGTGGCCCACTATTTCACGTCACCGCACATGCAGAACGAATTCAAACGGTTCGGGATAGAGAAACTGGGTCGCGTCATCATCGTCCTGCAATTCTTGGGAGCTCTTGGTCTCGTAGTGGGGTTGTGGTTCTCGCCGATCCTCACGCTCTCCTCGTTGGGCCTCGCACTGCTCATGCTATCGGGCTTGATCGTGAGAAGGAAGTCGAAGGACAGCCTTTGGGTCTCGTTGCCGGCCTTGTTCTTTTTCGGCTTGAATAGCTACATCTGCTGGGCTTCTTTGTCAGGCTGGCTTTGAGCGCTGCCGAAATTATTGTTGGGGTAATGTGCCGTGGCATCGAGCTCCATGGACGGCGATCGAGGCTTCCTGGTCCAACGCGCTACATCCTCGTCGGTCATTGCCACTAGCCGACCGCTTCGCTTCATGATCATTTCGTACTTCTTCGCGATGTTCGTCCAACGAGGCCGCTCGCTGAAGGCATTCGTTACAGCCGCGTCGGCGTATTGCGCCGGACCATCATCAGGATCCATTCTCGGGCACGAACAAATCAAGGCCCACAGCGTTCCTTGTATAGTGTTGAACACTATGGTTCATCGGTCGCTTGAACAACGCGCCGCCCACCACGTTCAGCACCCAACCGCACAAAGAGATGAACGACGAAATGGCAACTTGTGAATACAGCGGACTGCGCTCACTGGCCAGCATACTAGCGGAGCAGGAGGAGCGGGAAGCCCAGCGCTTGCAGGCCGCTCGAGTACCCAACACAGCGGAAGATCATGACCGCATCATCCAAATGGCCTGGGAGGACCGCACCCCGTTCGAGGCGATCGAGTACCAGTTCGGTCTGAAGGAAAAGGACGTGATCGAATTCATGCGCAAGCACTCCCTGCCGTCCAGCTTCCGCATGTGGCGCCGTAGGATGAAGGCACGCAAGACCAAACATGCATCACTCCGTGCTTCCACAAGCCTGCGCTTCAAGAGCAATCGCCAACGGGACACGGGCAACCGGATCGCGAAGCGGTAGGTGACCGCTGCGGTGACCCAGCTGCAAAGGCGAAGAACAGAAGGTCTTAAAGCCAAGACCGTACTGTGATTTATACGCCACTCTTCACCAGCACTTCCTCCTCCACGAACCCCGCAAAAACCTTCTTGTGCCGTTCAAGGTCCAGATCGGGGGAAACGGCCACGCGGACGATGTAATCCTTATCGCCTTCCTTGGTGGTTCCTTGCGTGGAGGTCGCGGGAATGGTCCAGTAGCATCCTTTCAGTTGGCCGTAGCTCACACAGAACTTGCTCTCTTGCGGGATCTGCGTGATCATTCGGTGGATCAGTTTCAGGTTCAGCGCTCTTTTGTGCGCTTCCCGTTCTTCGTGCGTGTTGCCTTGGGTGGGCAGGTCCAGTGAGAATACCGAAGGAGTGAATCCTTGGTCGGCCAGCTCTTCGCTCACGAAATTGATCTTCGCACCGGGCAAGGTTTGTTGGATGAAGCTTACGAATTCACGGGTGTTCCGGTAGGCATCCGCGATGCGTTGATTCATCGAGGGCAGTTGCTTGGCCAAGATCTCCACCTGCAGATCGGTGGCCTCGTTGTCGCATAGGCGAAGGTGGAGTCCGATCTTTTCGATCAAGCGGTCCGTGAGTGTATTTCCTACACAATAGCCCGCGGTGCAGAGCCCACCGCTCGGGAACTTGGATCCGCTGACATAGGCAATGGTGCGCACCGTGGAGAGTAGGTCGCCTTCACCCAAGAAGTGGAAATTCGGACAGAAGGTCTGGTCCAGTATGAAGACCGGATCCACCGCCACCGTGCCGGAGCTTGTCTTGCGCTTCTTACTCAGTACATCGCGCAGTGCGTCCATGTCCGGCACCTCCACGCGGGGATTGGTCGGGATCTCTGCAATGATGTATGGAATGGCATCCTCCAGAGCCACTTGCTCCAGGATCGCCTCGAGGCTTCGCACCATGTCGTTATCACCATCCACGAGCAGGTCGACGATCTCCACGTGTGCATTGCAATCGGCCACGCGCCGCGCTTGGTCATTGGTGCCGCCGTAGCAATTCGGAGGTACGATGAAACGGATCGGCTTTCCCTTGTGCACTTCTTGGGCATCATGCACGAGGCCCATCATGATGGCGTATTGCATGGAAAGGCCACTGGAGGCAACGAGCGACTTGGTCCCTGTGTTCGTGATCTCCTGGATCGAAGACTTCACACGCGCCATGTCGGTTGCGCGATCGTGTTCCGGGTGTGGAACGGTCGGGCCATCCACCATCATCTCCAAGGCCAACTGGCAATTGGCCGGCGTCATGGCAATGGATTCCCGGCGCCGCACATGTTGGATCTCCTTGATGTAGGCCGCGTTCGCTTCGCCATTTACGAGCATCACGCTCCCCAACCGGGTGTGCGTACCCACGAAGAAGTCGACGTTTGCGGGAAGATCCACTTTGCCGAATTGGCGCTGTTGCGAAAGGAGGATCGTGGACCCGTTGAATGCAGGGATCTCTTCACCCACCTCCATGCGGACCAACTCGAACGCATACCCATAAACTGCACGTAGGATCGCTGCGTCGAAATGGGCGGGCAGCTCTTCTGTATGGATGATCCGCGTCCGCTTCTTGTCCAACAAATTCTTCCGCAGCACCGCTAGCACGGGCATCATGCGGGAGGAGAAACTGATCACCTGATCCGCTCGCAACCCGTTCAACTGAGCGATCGCCCATTCCAGGATCGAGGACAGGGGATGACCCAACCGAATGTAGTCGTACGCAGTAGGCAGTGTCGCCCATGCATCGGACCCGGCATTACCGTCCTGCAGCAAACGTTCGAACTCCTCGAGGAACTCGGTCTTTGCCCGCTTCTCATCAAAGATGTCCAACCGATGGGTGGTGAGCTTCAGCCAGTCGCTCGGCATGTTGGCGAATACCTTCTGGATCGATCGCAGCACTTCTTTCTCTTCCATATTGGGTGATTTGATCGGCGGCTTCAGGGTGTGCTGGGTTCGAGCATCGTTTCCTGGTCGGCTGATCGATCGAGTGCAAATTTCGTTGTTTGGGGGAATACAATGACCTGCCCAGTGGTGGACGTTGCTACACATGATCGCGCAATGGATCCCGGTCTTGTTGGCGGAGAAGGCTGCGACACAAACAGCTCCAGACTACGCACCGGTGGTGAAGCGTTCCGCGTTGGAGTAGGGGCGCCAACACTGGCTCGGGCTTATTGCAGCGCACATGCGGGACACCAGAAATAAGGAAGTATACGGTTGGGGAGATGCAAAGGTTTTCCGAACGGACGATTGGTGCTGTCTTCGGAACAGTGCAAGAACTGCCCATGGACAGCATAATGCAAGCGATTATTCAATTACTGTCCATCATCTGTCTTCAAAATCCGGAAAATGACGTTCTTCTATTGGCACATGTTGTCCTTCTTTTGGCTCATGTTGTCCTTCTTTTCACGCATGTTGTCCTTCTTGTCGCAGATGTTGTCCTTCTTCTGGCTCATGTTGTTCTTCTTTTCACGCATGTTGTCCTTCTTGTCGCAGATGTTGTCCTTCTTCTGTCTCATGTTGTTCTTCTTTTCACGCATGTTGTCCTTCTTCTCGCAGAAGTTGTCCTTCTTCTGGCTCATGTTGTCCTTCTTTTCACGCATGTTGTCCTTCTTCTCGCAGATGTTGTCCCTCTTCTGGCTCATGTTGTATTTCTTTTCACGTATGTTGTCCTTCTTTTCACAGAAGAAGGACTTCTTTTCGCCCCTCCTGAACCTGATCACAGTACAGATAGACCAAGATCTCGGAGCATTTGGCATTGGACCGCAGGATCAGCTCCATGTGGTAGACACTTTTACCAGGGTGCTCAATAGCCTGCACTTAAGGTGCTCGGGCAATGCAAATGGGTCATGATCCAATCGGACCATCGCCACACCAACACCCGACCATTGGCACAGGCCAATTAGAGCCGAACCAGCCTGATCCGCCCCTACGAACACGCCGAATACGGAGGCCACCTGCACGGATGTCCGCACGACCTGCACCGATGTCGCCACGACTTGCACGGCTGTCGGTACGACCTGCACGGCTGTCGGTACGACTTGCACGGTTGTCGGTACGACCTGCGCGGCTGTTGGCACGACTTGCACGGCTGTCGGCACAACCTGCACCACTGTCGGTACGACCTGCACGACTGTTCGCACGACTTGTACAGGTTGTCGGTACAACCTGCACGCATGTCGGCACGACTTGCACGTCTGTTGGCACGACTTGCACGTTTGTCGGTACGACTTGGGCGGCTGTCGGCACGACTTGCACCGTTGTCGGCACGACTTGCGCCGCAGTCGGCCTTCCCCCACGTGATCGTCGGACTCCCTGCCGGGGGTGTCGGCCATGGACCTGGAACCGTCGACCTTCCTGTATCGTTTAGAAGGTCAGTTGGTTAACTGCATTGAGTTACAGGCGACGTCATCCATTCATAAGGTCGGGTGCGTGACGTGCAAGGTCGCGTGATCGGCTCACAAAGTCGCGTGATCTGCTCGCAAAGTCGGGTGACGGGCTCACAAGGTCGAGTGCTCGGCTCACAAGGTCGTGTGTTCTGCACACAAGGTCGCGTGATCGGCTCACAAGGTCGAGTGATCGGCTCACAAGATCGCGTGACGGGCTCGCAAGGTCGAGTGTTCGGCTCGCAAGGTCGAGTGACCGGCTCGCAAGGTCGAGTGACCGGCTCGCAAGGTCGAGTGTACGGGTGGCAAGGTCGAGTGACCGGCTCACAAGGTCGCGTGTTCGGGTCGCAAGGTCGAGTGACGGGCTCACAAGGTCGCGTGTTCGGGTCGCAAGGTCGAGTGACGGGCTCACAAGGTCGCGTGTTCGGGTCGCAAGGTCGAGTGACCGGCTCACAAGGTCGCGTGACGGGCTGGCAAGGTCGCGTGATCGGCTGGCAAGGTCGCGAGGTTCAGGCGCAAGGTCGGATGATCAACGCGCAAGGTCGAAAAAAGGACATGAAAAGGACATGCACACCCGTGCGACACTGAGCTTGGGCGACCGATGCCCGTATGGTCCTTTTCCAGTTCGGCAGCATGGACCGTTGGTCAGGCTATTGTTGGTCGAGTAGGTTCCGATCGAATGGATACGTGTGGAATGTGGTACCACGGCTTGGTAGTGGTTGGTAAGGCGTCCGGGTTCCTAGGCCTCTTGGTTGGTGGTCGGTTTGGGCTTTTGGTCCTTGGTCCAGTGGCATCTGGGGTTGGCTGTTCAGGTGGCCGGAGGCCAGTGGTTGTTTGGCATGAAGCCATTGTGCTTTGCGTTGCCGTAATTTCGACCGAAGGCTTTCGAATCACTTGACGACGTTGAGATCAAACGCTTGCTTGAAAGGCCCAAACGGGTGACCAATCCCGGTGCGCGCGATAGTAGGATCGAGGGGCGATTGCAGCGCAACTATTCAGTCGCAGGCTCAAGTGCAGAGTACAACTTTCAGGTATACACGCGACAGAACGCACGCCCGGGTATGGAGGAGGACTACTCATGTGGGTTGAGTTGGCTCACGCCGAATGGCGAAACGTTGACTCTTTGTCGATACAATGGCCCACACATTGATCACCTCAATCGATTAGAAGAGGTTTGGATCGAGGCGAAGTGCCATATTCATCTTACGACCGAGCGTTATATTCAAGCGGGATTCAAGCCAGAAGGGTTTGCGTCAACAACCGATCGTTACAGAACTCTTGCCGGGGCGCTCCATTGTCTGGTGAAGGATTGCCGTATTTCGGGACTTACAACTGAACCTGACCAACCGAAGCTGTTCGTAGAGCCATGACAACTGACCTCACAAAGCTCCAAGAGTCGCTGTGCAAGGCCATGTGCTCGGAAGTGCGCATTGTGCCGAAGAATAAAGGTCTGGCGATCGTGCGCACACCTTTCTCGTTTCCCGATGGCGATCCATACCAAGTTTACCTAAAGGAATTGCCCGGAGGCTTGCTGCGTGTGAGCGACATGGGGCATACACTCGGTCATCTGAGCTATGAGAATGACACCGACAAGCTGCGGAAAGGCACACGCGGTAAGTTATTCGACCAGATCATGGCCGAAGGCAAGATAGCTGAAGATGACGGCGAGTTCTATGTTGATTCAGCACCAGATGGATTGGCACCGGCGATCTTCCGGTTGTCGCATGCACTGATCAAACTGAACGACATCACTTTCCTGAACCGGGCCAGGGCTGAATCGACTTTCTACGAAGATCTGCGAGAGAGCCTTATGCGGATCATCCCAGCCGAGAAGATCCACGAGGACTATGTCTATGAGAACATGGACAACGCACGAGATTATCCCATCGATTACTTGGTGGAAGGCAAGCACGCACCCCTTTTCGTGTTCGGTGTGCCGAACAAGGACAAGGCGCGATTGGCCACCATCGTGCTTGAACGCCTGAAGCGCGCGAACGCTGACTTCGATTCACTGTTGATCTTCGCCGACCAAGGCACGATACCGCGACCTGATCTGGCCCGCCTGTCCAACGTGGGTGGCGAGATGATCGCCTCGCTGGATGCGCGCGAAGACTTTGAGCGGAAGTTATTGCGGAAGGTCGCGTAGACTGTATTCAAAAGCGCCCAACTGGGCGCGTTCTCGATCTTTATCGGACCAAGTTGCAGGACATCTGGAAGCACGTTTCCAATGCGCACGAATTGAAGAACTCCATCGGATTGCCGATGTTCCACTTCATCTTAGCATCGCAGAACCCGAACGCGAAGAAGATCGCCGAGGACATCATCAAACGAACGAGCAATGGCTGAAAGCTCCATCGAGTGGACCGAACTCACTTGGAACCCGACGACGGGTTGCGATAAGATGAGCGCTGGCTGCAAGTTCTGCTACGCCGAAGTGATGAGCCGCCGCCTGCATGCCATGGGGCTTGAGAAGTACGAGGACAACTTCGAGGTGCGGGTACACCCGGATTCCCTCGGCGACCCGTTCAAGTGGAAGGGTAGCAAGCTGGTGTTCGTGAACAGCATGAGCGACCTCTTCCACGAAGCCGTGCCGCTCACTTTTATTATGATGGTCTTCGAGGTGATGAACCTGAATCCGCAGCACACCTTCCAGGTGCTCACCAAGCGCGGCGACCGGCTGGCCGAGGTGGCGAAGCACTTGGTCTGGACCCCGAATATCTGGATGGGCGTGAGCGTGGAGGACCACCGCGTGCTGGACCGCGTTGATGGACTGCGCCGAACACCTGCTCATGTGAAATTCCTCTCCTGCGAACCACTCATTGGACCATTGCCCAAGATGAACTTGCGCAACATCGATTGGGTGATCGTTGGGGGCGAGAGTGGTCGTAAGCCACGACCAATGGAAGAGGAATGGGTGCTTGATATCCAAGCACAGTGCGAGCGCAAGGGCATCGACTTCTTCTTTAAGCAGTGGGGTGGTGTGAATAAGAAGAAGGCAGGCAGAGTACTGGAGGGAAGGACGTTTGATGCGATGCCGGAGTTGGCTTAATACTTCCTTTCTTTGAACAGCATGAAGCTCTGGGCCGGGGTCACCGACAACAACAGCCGACGAAAGGAGGCGGGTACACCTTCCTCTCGGAAGTTAACTTCGATGAGGTGAACTACTGGCAGCCCAGCGTACCGCATACGGTTATCTTTGGACTATGACACCGAAGCGTTCCCGAAAGCCACCGGTTTCCCAAGAGGAACGACTGCGGGCGTTGATCGCATCGTTCAGCATCGAAGGCATTCGCATTACCATGGAAGAAGCCTTGGCCTTGTTGAAGAAGGTGCAGCCTACTCCGGGAAAACAGAACGGATGATCGCTTCCATCGGTGCCCGGTTGTCGAGCGCCGCTTGATGCACGGCATGCACATAAGCATCGAATCGTTCGCGCCCCACCTGTTCCCAGCGCAGTTTACCGTGGCCTTGTTTCTGGGCCATCATGTCGGCCAGTAAACGGGCTGTGCGACCGTTGCCTTCCCGAAAGGGATGAACGAAGAGCAGCTCGCCATGGACCAGTGCGATGTCCAGGATAAGCGCATCATTGCTCGCATAGGTGTTGGGAAGTGGTCGCAGCACCCGTTGGTCGAAGTCGCGCATCGTGTCCTCCAGGAACTTGGCTGAAGGAAAGTTGAAACCACCTTTAGAGAGGTTCACCACGCGCAGTTTCCCGGCGAACGCATAGAGGTGGCCGAGCGCCAATTGGTGCATACGCAGTAGGTAGGCAAGGTCGAAGGTGGTGGCATCTTCGAGTTCTTCGTACAGCATGATCTCCGCCCGCAGAAAGCCTTCTGCTTCGGATAGCTCAACCACCCTCTGATCGCTTAGGTCCAAGAGGTTGGGCAGCACTTCACCTTCTTCGTCAGGTAGATCGTACTTCATTGTCGGAAAGGTAAGTGCGCGGCTTTTACCCGATCGAGTTCTGCGCTTCGCGTCCTTTCTTTGAAGAGCATGAAGCTCTGGGCCGGGGTCACCGACAACAACAGCCGACGAAAGGAGGCGGGTACACCTTCCTTTCGGAAGGGAACTTCGATGAGGTGAACTTCTGGCAGCCCAGCGGAAGAGCACCGTTCAGTAACCTGCCTGCGGGCACACCCTTTCTCTTTAAGCTGAAGGCGCCGAACAACCACATCGCAGGTCGTAAATTCGGGGTTAGCCTGCCCCGGCCAATCCCGGGCTTGACCCGGGAGCCGGGGTGAACTTCTCCACGCTGCCTTTGCCTATGGCGTGGGAAGCGTTCGGTCCGAAGAACGTTTCTGCAAGCTTCAAAGAGTTCGACCAGCGGATCAGGGGGTACGCGACCGGCACCGGTAGCACATTGGATATCGGGTGCAACGTGTTGGTGCAACCCTTCTTCTTTGAACGGAAGGACTGGATCGCCTTGCCGAATTGGCCGAAGAGCGTACATACTTTCGTAGGGACACCCGCGCTTTTGGGTGGGGACCCTGCGGTCATAGCTAGGAACGCAGGGTCCCGAGGCGGAGACCCGGCGGTGGTTTAATGCAAAGAACCCCTGACATTTGTGTCAAGGGTTCTTTATCAGGTTGTACGCTACGACTTACTTTTTCGGAGCGCTGTTTCCCCGGCCGGGACCGGAAGGATTTCCGGTTGTGCTGGGTGCATTGGCTGGGCGTGATCCAACACCGCCTTTGTTGCCACCACCACTATTACCACCTCCTTTATTGCCGCCACCGCCTTGGCCACTGTTTCCTTTTGACATTGTTCTTTAGTTTTCGTTGGGCCGGAATCTGGTTGCGCTTTTCACTGTCCGGCTTATCGGTGAGTGCGCTTGACGGATAAATCTAATGCTAATCCGACCAGTTCTTTGTGTGTGCTGTTCCAACCATTTAGGGTTCTTCGGATTATTCAATTTCCCTCTGTGCGCTCACCTGCTCAATTAACCGGTTCTTCTGTAGTAGTAGGGCCTGTCTCCGAGTGATGCCCACGATTGCTTTTGGAACGAGCGATACCAACTTGCTGCCTAGTTAATAGCTTCACGGCCGCATGAAGTTCTGGACCGGCGTTACCGATAATGAGTGGTTTCCTTTTCTTTCCTCGCGTGGGCTGGATGAAGTGAACTTCTGGCGGCCAACGCCTGGGCCTTATTTCACAACCCTAGAAGCAGGCACACCATTCCTTTTCAAGTTGAAGGCACCCTATAACCACATCGCTGGTGGTGGATACTTCGTGCAGTATTCGACCCTGCCATTGGAAATGGCTTGGGAGGCATTTGGTGAGAAGAACGGAGTTCCAACTTTCCGTGAGTTCGATAGGAAAATTAGAGCGTACAGAAAGCTGCCAAAGGGTCCGCTGGAAATGGGCTGCAATGTGCTGGTTGAACCATTCTTCTTTCCGAAGGACCAATGGATCGAAATGCCAGCTTGGCCTAAGTCAATTGTGCAAGGCAAGACCTTCGACACGGAAACCGAGGAAGGCGCTTGGCTTTGGAACGAAGTTCAAAAGCGTGTTCAGTTGAAGGCGATCGAGGGGCTGCTGCAAGAACCTGTTGCCGAGTATGGTGACGGACCACGTTTCGGTGAATTATTCTTGACCCGCAGCCGTCTTGGGCAAGGAGCCTTCAAAGTGTTGGTGAGCGAAGCCTACGGGAAGCGTTGTGCCATTACCGGTGAATCGACCTTTCCGGTGTTGGAGGCCGCACATATCCAAGCCTATTCGGAAGGTGGCCCGCACCGGATCTCGAACGGAATGTTGATGCGCTCCGAT